>Ga0222632_1000113_pt1 | contig 61759 bp, 69 predicted proteins | sample AntAcemetageno46_FD_179828 | JGI IMG/M metagenome (GOLD analysis project Ga0222632, IMG submission 179828) | Saline water microbial communities from Ace Lake, Antarctica - #46 | ecosystem: Environmental > Aquatic > Non-marine Saline and Alkaline > Saline | place: Antarctica: Ace Lake | collected...
ATGTTCTTCTAGGGTAGCCATAGGTAGTGTGAGTAGGGCACCGCTGATGATTTCAGTTACCTGGTTGTATCCACGTTGTCGCTGACGTTTTTTTGAAAGTGGTATTGGTATGATGATGTATTCATCTAGAATACTTTTTGCCAGATACGTTGAAAGCACTTCTGAAAGAAGTGATTTTGCTTGGCGATGGTTGTGGAACTTAAGTAAGTGTACTGCGCTACGCACATGAGTGTTTGTATAGGGAAGTAATGAGTATACTCCATCAGTAATCTGTACTTTCATGCTGTCTACAAAATCTATCGGTACCACACTCATAATATTTTGCTCATCTTCTGACGGAGGAAATAGGTACTGCAACATATTTTTGTAATCCAGTTTCATTTCTTTTAGTATACGTGACTCTAATGCTATAATTATGCCAAATATGGCACTAAACTTCAAAAAATTCTTCTCTTCTCTTGCACCGAAAACACTAGTTACTCACAAGCATGTGGTCGGTATTGATTTTGGTTCGTCGTCAGTCAAAGTTGTTGAGCTCATCCAGAGAGAAGATGTGCTAACGCTTAAAACATATGGAGAGTTGCAGCTGGGTCCATATACTGGGCAAGGTCTTGGAAGTGTGACTCGGTTGGAGGCTCCACAAAAAATGGAAGCACTAGTAGATGTTCTTCGTGAGTCAAAAGTGACGGCAACTACTGGGGTGATGACGTTGCAGCTGTCTACCAGTTTTGTCACTGTGTTTTCAGTGAACGCCAAGCCTGATGAAGATATTGGTCCACGGGTGAATGTGGAGGCACGAAAGTATATACCGGTACCAATGACAGATGTAAGTATGGACTGGAGCGAGCTTCCTCCATTAGGTGAGGTGACATCATCTGTTCGGGAAGTACTCGTAGTTGCTGTGCAAAATGATGCATATACAGATACTAAGAATCTTTTGCATGCTATACATATGGACTCGCAGCCTACTGAGATTGAAATTTTTAGCACGCTTCGTGCAACCGCTTCGGTGGAAGATACATCAGTTGCAGTAATTGATCTGGGTGCTCAAACCAGTAAGTTATACATTTCTCATAACGGTATGGTACGCAAGATTCATCGAGTATTTATGGGTGGGGCGCAGGCTACTGAACGAATTTCAAAAGTGCTGAATGTATCGTTTGAAGAAGCTGAGAATCATAAGCGTAACTACACGGATACTGATGAGCATGCAGTACAAATAAAGAAAGAGGTAGTGGGTACCTTTGAGCGCCCACTGCAAGAATTTAAACGTGTGCTCAATCAGTATGAGTTACGAAGTGGTGCACCTGTTTCACGGATTGTTATTACGGGAGGCTCAGCTTCGTTTGGTGATATGCAAACATACGTTAACTACATGCTCGATAGAACTGTAGAGCGTGCAAATCCATTTAATAAAGTTGCCTATCCAGCCTTTATGGAGGATATGCTCGCAGATATTGCACCAACTTTTTCAGTAGCACTAGGGGCCGCACTGCGACCGTTTGAGATACCTGGGTAGCTGTCCACAGATGTTGCAAAAAAATTGTTTCATTGCACGGTATAATAATAAATATGGAAAAAAATCAAGGAACCTCGTTCATTCCAAAAAGCCCAGTACGGGCCTCTAGTAAGCCAAAAGGTATTCGTAAGGTATACATTCTTACATACGTAACATACGTATTTTTCTTCGGAACCCTGCTTGCAGCCGCACTTGTGTTTGGATATGGATTTAGTGTGAACGCACAGTTAAATTCTGAGAAGAGCAGCCTTCTGGCTGAGCGTGATTCATTTAATCAAGCAGATATGGAACGTGTTCAAGAGCTAGATTCACGAATGAAATTTGCAGCTAGTGTACTAGATAGACAAGTTTCATTGTCAAGCCTTTTACAGATGCTGGAAACAAAAACAGTCAGTTCAGCTCATATTTATGGGCTTGAGTATACAAAAGAGATTGATGGTTCGCTAAAATTAGCACTGCAAGTACGAAGTGAAAATTTCAATGATGCGCTGTTTCAGCGAGAAGAGTTCTTCAGTGACCCGGTCCTGTCAGGAGCAACAATTTCAGACATTAACTTTGCGCGCTCAGAATCAGAGGGAGAGATAAGTTTCCAGCGACAAGAAGTTAATTTTGTAGTAGCAAAGACACTGTCTGTTTCAGACATACCCTATACAGTTGATATGATTCCTGATGTAGTCGGCTCAACGGAAAACGCAGATACATTTTCTTTGGAAGTAGATTCTGCACTCTTGGTAGATTTGCAACAGCCAGAAGTGGAAGTGTCAGAGGGTATTAACGAGTAACAAGTACACCATGGGATATAAATCAATCACACAAATAGTACTTTTCATTACATCGATAGTAATTATCGTTGTATATATTCAGCCATCATTTCTAACTATTAGAGATACACAAGATGAGATATTTGTGTATTCTGATGCCGTAGCGAAAGCATCTGAACTTAATGTACAGCTATCGAGATTAGTGAGTGAGGAGCAGTCTTTTAGGGATTCTGATATGAATGCACTTAGTGAGTACATTCCATCAAGTATGGATGTAATGGCGGTAATGGCTGATGTTACTGCAATTGCTAAGGTAAGTGGTGTGAGCATAACAGAGTTAGTGGCTGAGGAGTCTCAGTTACCTGATGAAGCTATTGTATTTGCCGGCGAGATTATTCCGTCTGGTAACACGCTCCATTTAGACCTTAGTCTCTCGGTATCTGCAACGTATGATTCATTTAAGGTGCTGCTTAGGTCTTTTGAAAAAAATAAGTACCCACTTGAAGTTATGTCCTTCACACTTGGTGAGTCTACTCGGCAGGAAGGGGACCTTGTCACTTCAGCTGATGACATTACAGGGACGTATGACCTCGTACTACGAACCTATTCTTATTCAGATATAAGTAATTAATAGTATAGTTATGAATTCAACACTACAAAATATTTTGATTATACTGGGAATTGTCGCGATAGGTGCTCTTGGGTATTATCTTTTTATACAAAACAATGATATCTCTTTACAAAATTCAGAGATTGATAATCAGGCAGCAGTAGAAACATCTGTCTTCCTACAAAGACTTAACGAGCTGAAGCTTGTCAGATTTGATGGAGCTATATTTGCCGATGCACGATTTATGTCACTAGTAGATTCAACTGCAGTTGTGGTACCAGTTCCTGTAGGGAGAAGTAATCCTTTTGTAGAAAGTAACTAAATGTAATGGAAATACTTGAACAATTAATTGCAGCTGGAAACTTAACCCAGGAACAAAAATCTGAAGTTGAAGTATCTGTTGCAGAGAAAGGTGTTTCGTATGAAGATGCGCTACTACAAGCTGGTGTACCTAGTAGTGTTGTGCGTACGGCATTTGCAACACTGTATGGTGTGGAGCCGTTAGTCTTAACAGAAAATGACATCATTGCCGAGCAAGCCTTAGCATATATTCCAGAAGAATCAGCCCGTCATTACAGAGTGATTCCTATAAAGATTGAACAGGGCGTTCTTGTTGTTGCAGCAAATGATCCTGAAAATCTTCAGCTACGCGAAGCGTTGAACTTTATAAGTTCTAAGCATAACGTTCCGTTCAAGTTTGTGTTTATGCTCAATACAGATATTGAGAAAATATTGGATGTGTATGATTCCTTGTCTGGTGACGTAGGTGAGGCGCTTGGTTCCTTTGTGGATGGTGCTGATAAAGATCCACAAGGTGACAAAAAGGAAGACGCTAAAAAAGTATCTCAAGAAGACCTTTCAAAACTTAAGGAAGATGCCCCTGTTACTAAAATTGTGGCAACTATTTTACGATATGCTGTTGACGGAGGTGCTTCGGATGTGCACATTGAACCCACTGGTGGAAAGGTCATGGTACGTTTCCGAGTGGATGGGGAACTTTCGAAAAGTCTTGAGCTACCAAAAAATGTCCAGTCAGCGGTAGTGGCGCGAGTAAAAATTCTGTCTTCGATGCGTTTAGATGAAAAACGTAAGCCACAAGATGGTCGGTTTAGTGCAACATTTGATGGTCACAAAATTGATTTTCGAGTTTCTTTATTGCCAACTAACCATGGAGAAAAGGTAGTGATGCGTATTTTGGATACTGATCGTGGCGTAAGTTCGCTTGAGGACACTGGGATTTCTAAACACAATCTAGAGGTTATTCAGCGCATGGTGAAAGAACCATACGGTATCATTCTCATTTCAGGACCAACTGGCTCTGGTAAATCGACCACCTTGTATGCGATGCTCTCTGAGGTTGATAAGCTATCTAAAAATGTACTTTCCTTAGAAGATCCGGTTGAATATAATATCGATAATGTAAGTCAGTCACAGGTGCGTCCAGAAATTGGGTACACCTTTGCAGCAGGTTTGCGCTCAGCGCTTCGTCAGGATCCAGACATAATTATGGTTGGTGAGATTCGTGATAAAGAAACTGCTCAGCTTGCTATCCAAGCTGCGCTTACTGGGCACCTTGTGCTCTCGACAATTCACACCAATAACGCAATTGGGGTTATTCCAAGGCTGATTGACATGGGGGTGGATCCATATCTTATTGCACCAACCTTAAAGCTGGCTATCGCACAACGTCTCTCACGTAGACTGTGTCCTAATACCGGTAAAGAAATGGATGTTGCAGGAGGGGTGCAAATGATGATTGATAACGCCTTTGAGACGCTTCCAGAGAAGTATAGAGACCGTATCCCGACATCAAAAACTATGATGCACCCTGAGCCTTCGGCGGGGTGTGCATCAGGTACAAAAGGACGGGTTGCCGTTATGGAAGTATTTGAGGTTAATGAAACTGTACAAGAACTTATTCTTAAAGGAGGATCTGAGGAGGAGATGTTTAACGCTGCCCGTAAGACGGGATTTACGTCAATGAAAGAGGATGCAATTATGAAGGCACTTAATCATGTTATCTCCTATGAAGAGATGAATGCATTTGGTACTAAAGTGAGTATCACTGATGAGCCTGACGTGGACACCAGTGCTGTTCCTTCAGAAGTTCCTGATGAACAAATTATACAGGAAGATGATGTAAAAGAGGCTGAGACAGTAGTGACGGAAGATGATTTACGCTTTTAGCACTATATACAGGCAACACGTTCATTCTGCATATGGAGTATAGCGACCTATTTGGATACCTGTATATAACTTAATTGAAGGAATAGATGTGTGACGTATACTACGTATATTGATACATACAGGTATCGTGCTATGTGTGTCGAGGATTATAAATCGCTACTTTAATTACAATGAAAATTCTACTTGTTGATGACGATGCGTTCTTGCGTGATATGTACGCCACAAAATTTACTGAAAGTGGTGATGTGGTGGAAATTGCGCATGATGGTGCCCAAGCGCTTTCCATGCTCACTGAGCAAACCTTCGATGTTGTAGTTATGGATATGGTGATGCCCGGCATGTCAGGCCTTGAGTTACTTACGGCAATTCATTCCAACACGTCAATAAAGAAATGTAAGTATATAGTACTCTCTAACCAAGGGGAGCAGACTGATATACAAGCAGCGGTAGATGCAGGGGCAGACGGGTATATTATTAAAGCGGATTCCATCCCAAGTGAAGTGGTGGCCAAAGTGCATAGTATAGTTACATAGATTATGTCATCAGTTGATTACAAAAGAGAACTTAAAGATTTAGTTGAGGTGGTTGTGTCAGAAAATGGTTCTGACCTCCATTTCTCTGTGGGAGCTCATCCTATGGTACGTGTAGCGGGGGCACTAGTCCCGTTGGTTAAGAAACCAATTCTTACCGACCAGGACCTTGAGGGGTTTGCACAGGTACTAATGAGTACTGCAAAATTTGAAGAATATAAAGTAGAGTTTGAAGCTGACTTTTCATACGCACATGCAGATGGGGTTCGTTTTCGAGGAAATAGCTTTTTCCAAAGTGGGTCAATGGCAGTTGCACTACGGCTTATTCCAAATAAAATTCGTTCTATTGCAGAACTAGGTCTGCCACCAATCCTAGAAAGTTTTGTGCAGCGCCCCCAAGGATTTTTCTTATGTGTGGGGCCAGTCGGTCAGGGTAAATCTACAACCCTTGCTGCAATGGTGGAATATATTAATGAAAACAGAGCTGAGCATATTGTTACCATTGAAGATCCTATTGAATATATTTACGATGCTAAAAAATCATTAATTGACCAACGTGAGGTTGGTGTAGACTCAAAGAGTTTTGAACGAGCAATGAACTCTGTCTTTCGACAAGATGTAGATGTGATTCTGGTTGGGGAGATGCGTAACTCAGAAACAATTAGTACTGCAGTAACTGCTGCTGAGACTGGTCACTTAGTTCTGTCGACACTACACACCAACAGTGCTGCACAAACCATCGATCGTATTATCGATGCCTTTCCACCAGGTCAGCAAGATCAGATTCGGATACAGCTGGCTGGTTCATTGGCTGGTATTTTCTCTCAGAGACTGGTACCTCGTATTTCAGGTGGACTGGTACCAGCGTATGAGTTACTGCTAAATAATGGTGCTGTAGCAAACTTAATTCGTGAGGGGCGTTCACACGAAATACAGACAGTTATTGAGACTGGCCTTGAACATGGAATGATTGATATGAATCGTTCTCTGGCTGAGCTCGTTAAGCGGGGTGAGATAACAGTCGAAAATGCTTTTGCCTATTCAAATAATCCAAAAGGATTAGAGCGGCTCATGTAATAAAATAAGGAGCTATAACGACTATATTTTATTATCCACCTAACTTTTCTACACATTTGTAACTATTGTGATTGTCGAGGTATTGTATAATAAAGTGAGTTATAAATATCTATATAAAAAAGCTGGGCGGATGATGTTTTAGTAAGCTCACTTCGTTCACTAACTAAAAAACCATGTTATTCAACTATAAAGCTATTGATCAACACAACACCTCTCGCGAGGGGGTTGTTGAGGCTGCAAATGTGGACGCTGCAATCTCACGGGTGCAAAAAGAGGGATATACTATTATTTCTATAGATCCAGTTGAAGAAAAGAATAGTATTTTGGATATTGAGTTTAACTGGTTCAATAGAATTTCCCATAAAGAGATTGTGATTCTTTCTAGGCAGATTTCTACATTGTTTGATGCGCAGGTTTCAGCCCTGAGAATCTTTAGGCTCCTGGCTTCTGAATCAGAAAATACACAGGTGCGAGACGTCCTTAATGCAATTTCAGATGATTTACAAGCAGGAAGTTCTATCTCACGCTCATTAGCTGCACACCCAGACGTTTTCTCGCCGTTTTATATTAATATGGTGCGCTCAGGCGAAGAATCTGGTTCGTTAGAAAAGTCATTTGCGTATCTGGCTGACTATCTTGATCGACAGTATCAAATAGTAAGTAAGGTGAAGGGGGCAATGATTTATCCGGCATTTGTAATCGGAACATTCTTTGCGGTGATGGGACTTATGCTCACAATGGTGATTCCTCGTATTGCACAGATTTTGACTGACTCTGGCCAAGAATTACCAATATACACCAAGATAGTAATTGGAATGTCGAGCTTTCTTACAAACTATATTGGACTTATTTTTATAGTCGCTGCACTGGGAGGTTTTGGATTCTGGAAGTTTGCCCAGACAGAAGTAGGGAAGCGTTCAATTGACGAACTTAAGATATCCATTCCTTTCTTGGGAGACCTCAATCGAAAGTTGTATCTTACTCGTATTTGTGACAACCTCTCGACAATGCTTACTAGTGGTATTTCTATGGTGCAATCACTTGAGGTGACAGCTGATGTGGTAGACAATAAAGTCTATAAGGAAATCCTGGAGTATACGATTCTTGAGGTAAAAGGGGGGCGCTCATTTGCCGATACGCTCTCTGAATTCCCAGAGATTCCAGGAGTGCTCGCACAGATGGCAAAAGTGGGTGAAGAGACAGGAAATCTAGGTGAGATACTCGAAACCCTGTCTGTGTTTTATCGACGTGAAGTAGATACTGCAGTAGACACACTCATTAGTCTAATTGAGCCAGTTATGATTGTGCTGCTCGGACTTGGGGTGGGGACGTTGTTGGCTTCGGTGCTTATGCCAATTTACAACCTCACCAACACAATCTAGCTACATGAGCGAACTACTGCGTTGTCCTGCAGAAAATTATTCTTCAATGTACTGTACGTACACCTCTAAAAAATTTCTTTGCACGCCTGGTATTTCACCTCATGTAGCTAGATTGCTCACTCAGACCTTTTTCTTGCTTGCTTTGCCACTCATCCAATTCTGGTTACATGGTGATAAAACCTAAATCTGGAGAGGCTACTGCGTTGTCCTGCAGAAAATTATTCTTCAATGTACTGTACGTACACCTCTAAATAATTTCTTTGCACGCCTGGTATTTCACCTCATGTAGCTAGATTGTTGCAACCAGATTCATGAATGAATGCTGGTGTTGTCCACACGTGGAAGCCTCTAGTGGGGAAAACAAACGTATACTAAGTGGAGTCCACCACAACGTGGAGTTACGCTTGTTTACACTGAGTCATACAGCTAATGACTGAACGCAAAGGAACGTGATTATAAATTATAAATTATAAATTTCATTAGTATGAAACAAAAACTAAACAAAGGATTCACGCTCATTGAGCTTTTGGTTGTAATTGCAATCATCGGAATTCTTGCGTCTGTAGTACTGGCGTCTTTGAATACAGCCCGATCTAAGGGGGCGGACGCAGCCATTAAATCGAGTATTAATAACGCTCGAGCGCAAGCTGAGCTGTATTATGATGATAACTCTAATTCGTATGCAACTGTGTGTACTTCAACTAGTCCTCAGGGTATCGGTGCAATGCATGATGGAGCGGCAGATGCAGCAGGAGGAGTAGGGAATGTTGCCTGTAGTTCAAGTGCTACAGCATGGGCACTAAAGGCTCGACTGGTAGATAATACTGGTGAGTATTATTGTGTGGACAGTACTGGTGGTGCTGATACTGTTACCGCAACCTGGAGTGATACTGGTGTAACTGTGTGTCCCTAGTAGCTAGAAAAAACATATACACAAAAAAAACTCCTACGGGAGTTTTTTTTGTGTATAGCAGACAATTTTCCTTTCTAGGTGGTATATAATTGAACCATGAGATACACCAAAGGATTTACTCTTATCGAGATACTCATGGTAATTACCATTATCGGCATCCTTGCGTCTGTAGTGCTGGCGTCTTTGAATATTGCGCGAAACAAAAGTGCTGATGCATTAATCATTCAGACAGTAACAAATATGCGCGCTGAAGCTGAGCTTTTTTATGATGATAGTGGAAGTTATTTGGATATGTGTGATGCTGCAACTATACTCGGAGCACTAGACCGAGTAAGCTCCACCAATGGTGGAGTGGTCACCTGTGTAGACGGAGGTGATGTCTCAGAAAAGTGGGCGATTGAAGCACGGCTGGTTGTGTCTACTGATGAGTACTATTGTGTTGATAATAGTGGTGTATCTGAGACATATGTAGGCTCTACAGTGAGTTCAAGCTCAGGATCAGAAGATGGAGTGTGTGGACCGTAACAAGATATAAACATTTTGTGAAAAGTAAGTCCTGTACGCAAAGAGGGTAGCGTATACTTACATATAATATGTATATGATTACACTACTTGAGATGTTGCCTGTGTGGTATCAATATTCGCTTGTCCTACTCTTAGGACTAGTTATTGGGAGTTTTCTAAACGTAGTAATCTACCGCTATCATACTGGAAAATCGCTATCGGGACATTCACACTGCTTATCATGTGGTCATACCTTGCGGTGGTATGAGCTCTTTCCACTGGTGTCATACGTATGTTTGTTAGGCAGATGTCGTTCATGTGGTTGCACTATTCCGTTGCGATATTTCTTGGTTGAAATAAGTACAGCAGCATTATTTCTTCTTCTGTATATGTCTCTATCACTGAGCCTACTGTTCTTGTTTTCTATGGTACTTGTGTCTATTTTGATGATTGTTGCAGTGTATGACATCTATCATATGGTGATTCCTGATGAGTTGGTGGTTGCAACGAGTGTACTTGCTGGAGGCTATATGTTTTTGCAGTATGGCCTCGTGTGGGATATGGCAGTAGTTATCTCGCATGCAGGAGCAGCCCTGGGGGCATTTCTATTTTATGGTGGCTTGTGGTTTGTCTCAAAAGGAAAATGGATTGGATTTGGTGATGCAAAGTTGGCTATTCCACTAGGATTCATTCTCGGTGCCCCAGCAGTATTTACCTTCATTGTCTTTTCATTTTGGATAGGGGCTATTGTAAGTATAGCAATCATAGTAATTCCAGCGGTATATCAGGTGGTTGCAGCATATTGTGCATCGTACTCAGTAGTACAGTATGCAAAATATTTCACCATGAAGAGTCAGGTGCCGTTCGCACCCTTTATGATTGCAGCGTTCCTAGTAGTGTATATCTATCGCCTTGATGTACTAGACCTAATGACCACCTTCATGTAGGTATGCGTTTATTTTTAAGAAAACACAAACAAAATATACAGCCTACTCAATTAGGTTTTTCGCTAATTGAGCTGATGGTTACTATTACTATCGTTACTCTGATTACAGGAATTGTTATGGTACGGTATTCTTCATTTAATAGCGTAGTGTTACTGAAGTCACAGTCCTATGAACTTGCGCTTGATATCCGCACCGCGCAAGTCTATGGTGTAAACGCAAAAGGTGCCTCTGCTTCATTTCGTGGAGCATATGGAATATATTTTGACATTGGAAATCCTAATCAGTATATTCTTTTTAAAGATGCTGATGGTGACCGTGAGTATGATGTTGGTGAGAATGTTGGAGATACCTATACAATCGATGCTCGATTTCAGATTACTTCTATCTGTATCACACCAGCGAACTGTAACGTGAGTCGGGCATCGATAGCATTCCAACGTCCCGATTTTGATGCATATATCTCGACCAATATTGCCTCTGGCGCCACTCAGATGCGTATCACTATTTCTTCTTTGAGTAACAGCGCGTTTTCTCGTGAAGTAGTCGTGTATTCAAGTGGTCAAATATCTGTACAATAATATGTTTTTAAAAATTCCAAAAACGAATACTGATATAGTACAAAAAAGTATGGGCTTTACTCTGGTAGAGGTCTTGGTGTCGATGTCACTTTTTACGATTGTGGTGACTATGTCAATGGGGACGCTCCTAGTTCTTATTGATGCAAATGCGAAGCAACAAAACATCCAAACGGCGATGACGAATCTTTCTTTTGCTTTGGATAGTATGACGCGTGAAATTCGTACCGGGTACTCATACCAGTGTGGGGGTACTCTCACGAGGGACAGCGGTGTTGTGGTTCCTCGGGATTGTTCAGCAGGAGGTTCAGAATTTGCTTTTACAGAAACTGGTGGTAGCCTCACAGCTGGTACAGGAAGTAGTCGTATTGCCTACCGTTTTAATAGTGCAGCTAAATCTATTGAACGTCGCTTAGGCAATACTACTACTTGGCAAAGAATGACTGCACCTGAGGTTGTGGTGGACAGTCTCGAGTTTATAGTGACTGATTCACGAGCCTATTCTGATAATGGCAACATGAAGTCTCCTACGGTTACAATCTTTCTGTCAGGGACTGCCGGAAATGTTGTTGGATTAGACAGTGCTTTTGAGATACAGACTACCGTAACGCAGCAACTTTTAGATTTGTAATATGACTATATATAGATATAAAAAAGGATATTCGTTAATAGAGGTGCTGGTTGCTATTTCTATTTTACTCATAGCCCTGGTAGGTCCTATGACGATTGCAGCTAAAGGTATCCAAAGCTCAATCTTTGTACGTGAACAGACCATCGCCACGTCGCTTGCTCAAGAAGGTATTGAAGCATTTATAGCTGCACGCAATGATGCAGCTCTGCAGGCGTTTGGTGCAGGTAATTTGTCCAGCGCAAGTTGGGCTTGGGCCACTAATGGTACACGCAGTGCCGGGGTGAGTAGATGTTTTAGTACCAATGGATGTAATATTGAGTATGCTACGACTAACCCGCTTGATAATTCCAAGGCATGCAGTAATGCAACTGGTGGAGGTTGTGAGCTACGCTTTGATAGTTCTGCAGCTAGGGCGCGGTACTCATTTAGTGGTGATGCTACACCCTACAGACGAGCAATTAGAGTTACTAGTACTTCGCCAGCAACGGGGATAGAGATTGAATCAACGGTGTACTGGGGAGCTAATTTATTTGGTGGCGCAGAGCAGAGCATAACTCTTACTGGAGCTATATATAATGCCTATGAATAAATTACACCATACTACTAATACAGGATTTGCGCTGCTACTGGCAATTATTATAGCGAGTATTGCACTTTCTATCGGGTTGTCTATGTTGCACATTACCCTGAAACAACTCTCTTTAGGTACTACGACAAAAGGTTCTGAGATTGCGTTTCAGGCTGCAAATGCTGGAATGGAATGCCTACGGTATGTCCGCAATGATCAGTCTGATGAAATGTTTGCTGGTAGTTCTTTACAGGTTGGCTGTCTGGGAGGCAGTTTTGGCATAGCGAACTCTGGTGGGAGCGCGCAGCATAGAATCTACCGTGATGAGACAATTGACTGGAGACCATCTGGAGGTGATGCCTTGTGTGTTGATATGGAAATCCACTTACTTATTGCAGATGGCGGTGATATTACGTATCTTTTTCCTGGTGGGAGTACTAAAACATGTGACAGTGGCGATGTGTGCACATTTGGTTTTGTCCGAGGGTATAATCGCAGTTGTAGTGATATCGGGAGCAATAGCGTGTTTACCGTTCAGCGTGAACTGACGGTTGAATTTTAATGTATATACTCTTATCCGGCGTTGTAAATACCAGTGATTGTTTGTAGTATAGAGTGACCTATACCTATATATGAATGCATCGAAAGAAGTCATTGAGCGATACAAACAGCTGCAGCATACCGTCGAAGAATATCGACGTGCTTTTCACGTTGAAAACAAAGAAAAAATTTCACCAGAAGCCTTAGATTCTCTTAAGGAGGAACTGGTACAAATAGAGAAAAAACATCCTGAGCTTATAACTCCTGATTCTCCAACCCAGCGTGTAGCCGGCGCAGCATTAGCAAAATTTAAAAAAGTAACCCATGCGGTGCCCCAATGGTCGCTGAATGATGCCTTTACTGCGGAAGACCTCATAGAGTTTGATGCGCGAGTAAGAAGAATGCTACAAAAAGAATATGGAGAGGATATACAGCCAGCATACACCTGTGAACTAAAGATTGATGGTTTGCACGTAGTGCTTGAGTATGTTGATGGAGTGCTTGTGACAGCTGCCACTCGTGGAGATGGTGTTGTGGGTGAAGATGTAACACATAATGTGCGTACTATTAAATCAGTTCCGTTGCGACTGAACGAGTCTGTGTCACTTATTGCTGAAGGAGAGATCTGGCTGTCTCGCCAGCAGCTTGAAATAATAAATACTACTCGTCGAAAAAATAATGAAAGTGAGTATGCAAACCCACGTAACCTGGCTGCGGGAACAATTCGCCAGCTAGATCCGAAGGTAGCAGCAGAAAGAAAGCTTGATACGTTCATCTACGACATTTCCCTGGGCGAAGAGAATGCGTCACAGCATGATGAGCTTGAGCGATTGCACACCCTTGGTTTTAAAGTGAACAAGGAACATGCAGTATGTAACACTATTACTGAGGTTATTTCTTTTTGGGAGAAGTGGCACGAGAAAAAAGATAAACAGCCATATGTGATTGATGGCGTCGTAGTGAAGGTAAATGACGTGGAGTATCAAAATGCCCTTGGGTACACTGGAAAAGGTCCTCGATTTTCTATCGCAGTTAAGTTTCCAGCTGAACAAGCAACGACGGTGGTGGAAGATATTCAACTTCAGGTAGGACGTACCGGTGCAGTCACGCCAGTAGCACACCTGCGACCAGTGCTCATTGACGGCTCAACGGTAGGGCGAGCCACGTTACATAATGAAGATGAGATTACACGACTCGATGTACGCATTGGCGACACAATTGTGCTTGAAAAAGCGGGGGATATTATCCCAAAGGTGATGTCGGTGATTACGGAGCTACGACCAACAGGAACAGTGCCATACGTATTTCCAAAGACGGTGCTTGGATGTGGTGGAGATGGAAATATAGAACGAGTTCCTGGTGAATCAGCGTATCGTTGTGTGACACTTGACTCTGACTATCTGCATCGAAAGCGTCTGTATCACTTTGTTGCAAAAGGTTCACTCAATGTTGATGGCGTGGGCCCTAAGATTATTGATGTACTGATGGACCATGAAAAAATAAATACCTATCACGATCTGTTTGAACTTGAAGTGGGAGATATCGAAAATTTACCAGGGCTAAAAACAAAATCTGCAGAAAATATTATTGCTGCACTTAGTGCGGTACGGTATCCACCTATAGAAAAATATCTAGTAGCTCTATCAATTGATCATGTTGGAGAAGAGATGGCTCGCCTGATTATGTCTGCATTCCCTGATATACAGGCGCTACAAAAGGCTACTGTGTCGGACTTAGAAGACATTAAAGGGGTAGGAGAAAAAGTTGCTCAGTCAGTGGTTACATGGATGCATACTAGTGTGAACATTGAAACGTTAGAGAAGTTACGTGCATATATTCAGCCTACGGGGTATAGAGTTGCTACTGGTACTTCGCGTTTCTATGGAAAAACCTTTGTGTTCACCGGAACACTTCCGACGCTTGGACGTGAAGAAGCTAAAGATATGGCTCGTGCACAGGGGGGGCAGATATCAAATAGTGTTTCAAAAAGTACTGACTTTGTTGTAGTAGGTGAACAGGCCGGTTCAAAAGAACTAAAGGCAAATGAGCTAGGGGTAGCAACGCTGACTGAAGAAGCATTTCTTCAGATGCTTTCATAAGCGTGCTTGATTATGCTATGATTCCAGCATGAATAAAGATGATATCCTGCATTTAGGGGAGCTTGCACGTATACGTATTTCAGACCAAGAAGCTGAATCACTGAGTACTGATATAGACGCTGTATTGGCGTATGTCAGTGTTGTAAATGAGATTACGGCAGAAGAGGGAATGACGAAAAAAGTAGGTGCAGTCTACAATGTCTTTCGTGAGGACAAAGTCACGGTAGAACCAGGAAGTCATACCCAAGCCCTTATGGCTGAAGCTCCTCATGTCAAAAAAGACCGATTGATGGTTAAGAAGATTTTAAATACTGACTAGTTATGACTATTACAGAACTACGTACCAAATTTGTATCTGGTGAATACACACCTGAAGCTGCAGTAGCCCAAAGTCTGGCGGTTATTGCAGAAAAAGATGTAGATATCCATGCGTTTCTTGCTGTCTATGAAGATGCACAGCAGGAGGCTGTAGCAGCAACAGCCCAGTATGCAAAAGAAGGTGCGGATGCTCCTGTGCTGCTAGGTGTGCCCGTAGCAATTAAGAACAATATTTTGATTAAAGGCAGGAAGGCGACTGCTGGTTCAAAAATTCTTGAACACTATACCGCAACGTATGACGCTACCATTATCACTCGCCTAAAAGAGGCAGGAGCTATTATAGTTGGTTCGACAAATATGGATGAGTTCGCAATGGGGTCTTCAACTGAAAATTCAGCCTTTGGTCCAACAAAGAATCCTGTAGATACCGCCCGCGTACCTGGTGGTTCTTCAGGTGGGTCAGCTGCAGCAGTTGCTATGGGGGCGGTCACTGTGGCTATTGGGACTGATACTGGGGGTTCTATTCGTCAGCCAGCGAGCTATTGTGGACTGGTAGGATTCAAGCCTACATATGGTGCTGTCTCACGTTCGGGGCTGATGGCTATGGGTTCATCATTCGACCAAGCTGGTCCACTTACGACGTCAGTTGCTGATGCACAGTTGGTGCATAGTGTGATGGCAGGGAAGGATGTAATGGATGCAACGACTATTGGCGATGACACCTATCCAGAGGTTCCAGTACGAGAAACATATACGATTGGTATCCCACGAAGCTTCCTTAAGGAAGGTGTGGATGTGGATGTGATGGAAGTATTTGAAACACACGTAGCAGAGCTTATAGCAGCAGGACACACGGTTGTTGATATTGATCTACCACTGTTTGAAAAAGGTCTCGCAGCCTACTATGTTTCAATGCCTGCAGAAGTGTCTTCTAATTTGGCACGGTATGATGGTATGCGGTATGGACTTAGTGTAGAAGGAGAGACACTCCTTGATGTGTATGAGAAAAGTCGAGGTGATGGGTTTGGTGACGAAGTAAAGCGTCGTATCCTGCTTGGTACGTATGTACTCTCCTCCGGTTACTATGATGCATATTATGGGAAAGCCGAAGCAGCTCGAGAACTTATGCGTGAAGAACTAGCTACTGTTTTTACAGCGGTAGATATTGTGCTGACACCCTCCGCCCCTACTCCCGCGTACCTTGCAGGATCACTTACGGATCCAGTTTCAATATACAAGCAAGATATTTTTACCGTACCAGTTAACCTAACAGGAGTGCCTGCAATCTCTATTCCAGGCGGCACTGTAGAACGTGACGGTAAAGATCTTCCCGTTGGTGTACAATATATAGCACCACACGGTGGTGATGACCGCCTCTTTGATCTCGGTATTAAGATGTACGATTCAAAGATGTAAGGTATTCTCTGCATATCAAGCTAGTACAGTTTGTTGCAAAAAAGATATACAAGACAGGGTTATTCTTGTCGACCACAGTGCATTAAAGTTTTTTACATACATATGACACCTGAAGATAATGACATTGTATATACCCAGTATGGACCTAATCTCTTAGGTTTTTTTCAGAGAGTATTGGAGTCAATAACGGGAGGTACCACTAGTTATGATTCGATAGTCACATTTCTATCTTCAGCTTGGAGTATATACTCTATTATTGCTTTTATTCTGTCAGCGCTGTTTATTTATGGGATTATTTATTCATATATACGTCTCAATCAGCTGAACGAAATAGATGCAGCCAACCTAGCTGCCGCTGAAAAGATCTGGAAAGAGTTGCACGGTGAACTGAAAGAAAACAGACGGTGGTCTGAGATTCAAAAACATTTAGATTCAGGTACTCCAAGTGACTGGAAGCTGGCAATTATTGAGTCTGATATTATTCTTGGAGAAGCCCTACACGAAGCTGGGTATGCTGGGCACAGTATCGGGGATCAGCTAAAGAGTGCTACAGCTTCCAGCTTTAGCACACTGCAAGATGCTTGGGATGCACACCGTATTCGTAATCGAATCGCACACGAAGGGGCCGATTTTGTACTGACGCAACTGTCTGCTAAAGAAGCGGTTGTTAAATATAAGCGGGTGTTTACTGAGTTTGGGGTGATTTAAAGAGTCTGTTGTGTGGAGCACGTCCAATGTGTACGAGTACACACTCTCTCGTGTAATAAGAAAATACACCCTATTGGGTGTATTTTCTTAAACGTGTTGCGGGACCCGGACTCGAACCGGGGTCTGGAGGTTATGAGCCTCCCGAGGTACCACTCCTCCATCCCGCTATATGTGGTCTATTGATCTGTATTGCACGTGAGTCACCCAATCGAGGTACCACTCCTCCATCCTGTAGTGTGGTATAAAACGCTATTGGTTTATGGGTGGCAGTGTAACATTCATTTTGTTGCCTGTCTAGATTGTTCCATGCAAGAGAACTCTTCGCAGGAAGGGTTATTTGTGATATAAATATGCGTATATGCAATGTGTAATTTTAGCTGCAGGAAAGGGGACACGTCTGCTGCCGCTGACGGAAAATTGTCCAAAGCCATTGGTAGAAGTTGGAGGTAAAACACTGCTCGACCATATCGTTGGTGCACTCCCAAGCTCAGTTGATGAGCTTATTATTGTTACTGGGTACCTGGGCGAAATGATTGAAGCCTACTGTGGAACAGAATTCCATGGTAGAAAGGTAACCTACGTTACACAGACAGAACAGAATGGTACAGCTACAGCGTTATGGTTGTGTAAAGATCTCATTAAAGGTCGGTTCCTCTTTTTGTTTGCTGATGATATTCATGGAAAGGATGATCTAGCACGAGCAACTTCATACAGTCGCTCATTGCTGGTTGCTTCCGTCGATACGCCAGAAAAATTCGGCATCGTCGTGCGTAAGCCAGATGGAACGATTGACCAAATGATTGAAAAGCCAAAACATGCACCTTCTAACTGTGCTAGCACTGGGGCAATGGTACTTGATACAAACATTTTTAAATTTGAACCAGAAACAGAGGTAAAAGGAGAGTTCTATCTCACTGAAGTTATTGAACGGTATGCAAAAGAATACCCAGTTGCAGTGGTTGAGCAAAATACCTGGATTCCAATTGCAACTGTTGAAGATGTTGAAAAAGCTAATGCAATCCTTGCTCCCAAGATGGAGACGGTGGACGTATAATGTATGCAGTGTGTCATCATTTGTGCCGGTAAAGGAACGCGCATGCGGCCATTGACCGAACATACACCGAAACCACTACTTGAGGTGTGTGGTAAGCCGTTGCTGCAGCATGTGGTCGAAGCATTACCTGAAGAGATTGATGAATTGGTGTTGGTAGTTGGGTACCTGCAAGAGCAAATACGCTCGTACTGTGGGGATACGTACCTCAACAGAAAAGTAACGTACGTGGAGCAGGAAAATTTCTCAGGTGGTACTGGTGCAGCCTTACTGTGTGCACAAGACGTACTACGGGGGAAGTTTCTGTTTATGTATGCTGATGATATACACGGGGCTGATGCACTCAAGAAAGCAGTTGTTGAAGAGTATGCTGTTCTTAGTGCTCATTCAGACACTCCTGAACATTTTGGCGTGCTGATTAAAAATGAAGATGGTACGTTGCAAGGAATTATTGAAAAACCAAAAAATCCACCATCAAACTTTATAAATATTGGGGGCTTTGTTCTGGACACACATATATTTGAGTATTCAGTTGCTGTGTCAGACGAGCATGGAGAGTTATTAGTGACTGATATGTTTACTCAGTTTGCTCAAGACCATGCAGTACAAATCATTGAGCAAGCACTATGGATTCCGGTTGGAACGCCAGAAGATATTGCAGTAGCCGAAAATCAGCTCTGCCCAGAAAAGTAATTGATTGTGTAGGGTAAATATAGTACTCTGTTGCACACATGTCGGCGTAGCTCAGTTGGTTAGAGCGCAACACTCATAAAGTTGAGGTCGGAGGTTCAAATCCTCCCGTCGACACAAAATACCAAAACTCAAAGCGCATGCTTTGGGTTTTGTTGTATTTTGCGAAGACGGAGGATTTGAAAAGGTTGCCTGATATTTTGTTAGAAATATCGACAACCTACACTGAACATGTAATGTTCGAGTCCTCCCATATCATTTTAATGTAATGGTGATATTAAAATACTTATATGGTCAGTACTATTACCTGTCACGTGATATCATATTATTGTGCCAATAAAAAAGAATATAAATAAAAACTTCTTTAAAAAGTGGACACCAGAAATGGCTTATGTGCTGGGCTTCTTCTTTGCTGATGGCTCGTATGATGTTAACCCAAGAGGGTCAGAGTATTTCAGTTTTCAAATTACTGATGAGTTGCTGCTTACACAAATACAGTTAGTTATGGAGTCTAATCATAAGATTTCAGCACGGAAACCCAAAAAAGTAAATGAGAACACACAGTTCCGATTACAAATAGGAAGTAAAGAAATGTGTGGTGATTTGCGTATGTTAGGGGTGTTACAGTGTAAGGCATATACTGCTCGTGTACCTACTGTCCCAAAGAAACTTGTAAAAGATTTTGTTCGAGGATATTTTGACGGGGATGGAAATGTATGGAGCGGAGCTATACATAAAGAAAGAAAGACTCAACATCACACAATACTTACGGCCTTTACTTCTTGTTCAGGAAGTTTCCTTTTAGGTCTTCAGCAGATGTTATATGAAAACGAATTAGGCAGAGGAAGTTTATTTAAAAATAAAACAGCATACAGGTTGCAATATAGTGCAAAAGACTCTATAATCTTGTTCAATCTTATGTATGGAGGAGCTATACAGAATGGATTGTTTCTCGAAAGAAAGAAAATAGTTTTCAAAAGGTTCTTAGAGAAGAAAAATAATTGCGGTCGTAGCTCAACTGGTTAGAGCACCCGCCTGTAGTTCGTGCAGCTTTCTGATGGAAACACAGATTGACAAATTCCGGGATATCGGTGGAGGCTAAGTCGTTTTATGCAACGTTTAAGAGATGTTGACAGATATGCGAATACCGAGGGAACCCATAGCATCAAAAAAAATAGCTATGGGGCTCCGTAGAGACTAGATACCGGGGTACCTACAAACATTTATGTTCATGGTAATGATATAGTCCACGCCAGCATGAAAATGTTGGACATCGTGCACGCGGGAGGTTGAGGGTTCAAGTCCCTTCGACCGCGCAATTAGTAAAATCCATACTCCTGAGAGTATGGATTTTACGTTACGAGCTGTCCTAAAAACACGTCAGTGTTTTTAGGACGAGAAAAGGTTGCCTGCTATTTCGAAGAAATAGTTACAACCTATACTGAACATGTAATGTGCAAGTCCTTTCGACCGCGCAGTTAGGAGTGAACAAGTGAGGCGGGGTTGCTAATACTTATTAGCATTGGAGAGTACGAACAATTACAGTTAGTAACTTGTGACCAGTTACGTAGCGCGGTATTTTCACTATCCTTATGTTCAAATAGAATTAGAAAAAAGACAGGTGTCAATTGATGGTTACATAATAAAATACTTATGTATTCTTTCGCTTAGAGTTTGCTAAGTGTTCTCGACCCATGAAACAATGTCTAAACATTGTTTCAGCACTGTCGCAGAGCGACATGTTCTGTCTTTCAATTCTGCCGAACGTGCCGCAGGGCACCTTCTGAGATAGCACAATAAGAAAAACCCCCAAGGGGTTTTCTAATTGAGCCATCTCGCAGAATTGAACTGCGGACCTCATCCTTACCATGGATGCGCTCTACCGACTGAGCTAAGATGGCTGCTTGGACTGCAACATCGTACCATAAAAAGATTAAGTACATTAATTTTGTTATACTCATAGCTATGCCAGAAGAAACCCAGAAACGAATAGAGGAAATTGAGGCAGCTCAGCTATTGCCTGATTTTTGGAGTGATCCCCAGAAGGCGCAAGCGATGATTAAAGAGCTACAGGAATGTAAAGACACTTCAGAGGGAAAAGGTGCATACGACCGAAACAATGCAGTGGTAACTATCGTGGCGGGTGCAGGGGGTGATGATGCAGAAGACTTTGCTCGTATGTTGGTAGAAATGTATCAAAAGTATGCACAGAGCAGAGGGTGGGGAGTAGTTGTACTTGATTCAAACACTAATGACCTTAATGGATACAGAAATATTGTATTTGAAATACTTGGTAAAGGTTCGTACGGAGAGCTTCAGTCTGAGTCAGGGGTACACCGTCTAGTTCGTATCTCACCATTTAACTCAAATGGAAAACGACAAACATCATTTGTACTGGTTGAAATTTCACCGCAGGTAGATGATGTGAAAGAAGTAGCATTGTCTGAAGATGATCTGGAGATTAGCTTTGCTCGTAGTGGTGGAGCAGGAGGACAGAATGTAAACAAACGTGAGACTGCAGTGCGTATCATTCACACACCAACCCATATCTCCGTGAATGTTTCTACCGAGCGTTCGCAGCAACAAAATCGTGAAAAAGGCATGAAATTGTTGGCAGGAAAAGTATTTGCATTTACCCAGGTGCAGCATAAGCGAGAAATGAATGGGTTATCAATGGAAAAAACAGTGAAAATTGAATGGGGCTCACAGATACGTTCGTATGTATTGCATCCGTACCAAATGGTGAAGGATCACCGTACAAACACAGAGACATCGCAAGTAGATAAGGTTCTAGGGGGAGATATACAGTTGTTTTTGGACACAGCACCAGAACTTTAGTAGAATAGTACAGTTATATTATGATTTACTTCGACAACGTATCGAAAACCTATAATGGAGGGAAAGGTGTTGCACTGGAAAGCGTTTCTTTTCAGGTAGCTCCTAAGGAATTTGTTTCCATTGTTGGACACTCTGGTGCCGGTAAAACAACCCTCCTAAAAATGCTTATTGCAGAAGATACACCAACCACGGGACAGGTATTTTTTGAATCGCTCGATATCCATCAGATTCCACGCACACGACTTCCTAAGTACCGACGAAAGATTGGTACTATTTTTCAAGATTTTAAACTTCTGCCGCACAAGACAGCGTACGAAAACATTGCATTTGCAATGGAGGCAAACGGCCGTACTGATGATGAGATTGCAGAAAATGTACCGCAAGCACTAGCTCTGGTAGACCTTGAAGATAAGATCTGGAATTTTCCAGGGGAACTTTCTGGTGGAGAGAAGCAGCGGGTGGCAATTGCTCGAGCAATTGTAAATCAGCCAGATATTATTATCGCCGATGAGCCTACTGGAAATCTTGACCCAATTGCTACGTACGAGGTAGTTCAGATTCTTCGAAAGATTAATGATTTGGGGACAACTGTGATTATGACCACTCACAACAAGGGTGTAATAGACGAACTTGAGAAGCGGGTGATTACAATGGACGAAGGTCGCATCGTTCGGGATGATTCAGAGGGTAAATATGTTCTATAGATACTGAACGTAGTAAATATATCTATAGAATCCCCCTAAATTTTTACACACTAGTTATGAACACATTTTTACAAAATAACATTCTTACAACGAATAAAAATATGAGTGATACAATATGCAAAAGTGTAAAAACTTGGGAGGATGGAAGTTTTTGTAAGTTCCTTTTAGTCACTAATAAAAACTAACCATGTGGATAGCATTTAAACGAATAGTTCGAGCAGGTTTTATAGGGTTTTGGCGGAACGCCTTTGTGTCACTGGCAGCCATCTTCGTGATGGCAGTTTCATTGTTTGTCATTGGCTCGACAATGATGGTTGACACTCTGCTGGCAGTTTCTTTGGACAATATTCAAAATAAAGTTGATATAAATGTATATTTTGTAACCACTGCCGAGCAAACAGATATTGATTTACTACAAACCTCACTTGAGGCATTGCCCGACGTAGAGGAGGTGTTGTATACGTCACGTGAAGATGCACTGGCTGCATTTTCAGAGCTCCATAAGAATGATGAGACCATTATGCAAGGCTTGGAAGAGCTGGGTGATAATCCGCTAGGGGCGTCACTAGCTATACGTGCTCAAGATACTTCACAATATGAAGGTATCGCTTCATTCCTACGAGAGCAACAAGCTGTTGAAGACCCACAGCAACCACTGATAGATGAGGTAAACTTTGGAAAGAATCAGGAGGCTATTAATAGGCTTACGGCAATCATTGGTGCAGTTGAGAGTGCAACGTTTGTGATTATGCTGGTATTGGTTGCAGCGTCTATTTTAATTACATTTAACACGGTGCGTTTGACGGTATATACCACGCGAGAAGAAATTTCTGTTATGCGATTAGTGGGGGCGAGTAACATGTTTATACGTGGACCGTTCATGCTACAAGGGATTATGTATGGTGTTGCTGCTGGGGTTCTTGCCTTGCTTATTCTGTATCCGCTGGTGCTCTGGATAGGTCCTGAGACAGAAGTATTTTTCCAGTTTAATCTGTTTACGTACTTTGTATCAAATTTTGCATATCTCTTTGCAGTATTGGTAGGTATGGGGATACTAATGGGTGTCGTTTCAAGTTTCATGGCAGTTTCAAGGTACTTACGAGTGTAATAATTAAATACAACAAGATGGCTACTACAACTAAGACGAAGAAAGCAAAGAAAAGCACTAAATACATCTTCGTCGTCGGTGGAGTTATGAGTGGAGTAGGGAAGGGTATTGCTTCGTCGTCAATTGCTAAAATTTTACAAGCACGTGGACTGGTAGTTACTGCTATTAAGATTGACCCCTATGTAAACGTAGACGCGGGGACTATGAACCCTACTGAGCACGGTGAATGTTTTGTGCTCAAAGATGGTCTTGAGACAGATCAGGACATGGGGAACTACGAACGTTTTCTAGGTATTGATATTCCAGGAATCAACTATATGACCACTGGAAGTATCTACCAAACAGTTATCGCTAAAGAGCGTAATCTTGGGTATGGTGGAAGAAACGTGCAAGTGGTACCAGACATTCCTGAGGAAGTAATTACACGTATCAAGAAAGCAGCCAAGGTGGCAGAAGCAGATGTCGTGCTCATTGAAGTAGGGGGAACAGTAGGTGAGTATGAAAGCATTCTCTTTATTGAGGCTATTCGTATGATGAAGTCTGAAACACCTGATGATGTAGCAGTCGTGATGGTGAGCTACCTCCCTGTGCCTGGAAGTGTGGGAGAAATGAAGACGAAGCCGACGCAGCATGCAGCACGTAGTCTGAATAGTTCTGGTGTGTTTGCTGATATGATTCTTGCCCGAGCACCGGTAGAAGTTGATCAAAAGCGAAAAGAAAAAATTGCAAAGTTTTGTAACGTTAAAGTAGAAAATGTTATCTCTGCAACAGATGTAGAAAGCGTCTACGACATCCCCTTAAATTTTGAAAAAGCACATCTGTCAGAGAGACTTTGTGAGTTGCTTAACTTGCCTTGTTCACAAAAGTCAGACCTTAGCGAGTGGAAACGTTTTGTATCAAAGTCTAAAAATACGAAAGATACTGTAGAGATTGCCGTGATTGGAAAATATTTTAGTTCTGGAGATTTTGTATTATCTGACGTGTACATTTCGGTGCTTGAAGCTATCAAGTACTCGTCATACAAGCTTGGTCTTAAGGCCAATATTACGTATCTCTCATCTCTTGATTTTGAAGATGGTACAAATCTTAAAAACCTTAAGAAGTACGACGGAGTCTTGGTTCCTGGCGGTTTTGGTAAGACTGGCATACCTGGAAAGTTAAAGGTTATCGAGTACGTACGAAAAAATCGTATCCCATACTTTGGTATTTGTTATGGGATGCAGCTGGCAGTACTTGAGTTTGCACAAAACGTATTAAAGAAGAATGGTTCCAGTACTGAGGAAATTGATGATACGGCAAAACACCTGATCGTAGGGGTCATGGATGAGCAGAAGGAGAAAATTGCAAAAGGTGATATGGGTGGGTCCATGCGTCTGGGGCAATACCCTGCAGTACTCAAGAAGGGTTCAGTAGTGCAAAAGGCGTACAAAGCAACAGAGATTCTCGAACGACACCGACACCGCTATGAAGTAAATCCTGCCTATGTCATGGAGCTAGAAAATGCGGGTGTAGCATTTTCAGGTAAATCACCAGACGGACGTCTCATGGAGGTAATGGAACTTCCGGCTGAAGTACATCCATTCTTTGTAGGTGTGCAGTATCATCCAGAGTTGCAGGCACGGCCACTTGATCCGCATCCTTTATTTACCGCTTTCATCAAGGCTAGCTACGAGTCTAAATAATTAATTCTTCCATTTTTGGAACATAACTTTGTCAGACTACAAAAAAAAGACGCTCGCTGGGCACTAGCCCCGCTCGCGTCTTTTCTCTTGTCTTCCTCGCTCTGCCCTCAAAAATGAAAGAATGATACGTGTTTGGTATATTTGTACGGCTCGGCTCTTTTTTCTTGTCTTTCTTGTATCTCACACAATTTTACTATTTGGATTGATTAGAAGATATAGTTTGGAACATAGAACGACCCAGATGTCTGGGTCGTTTTGTTTTTAGGGATGAGTGATATAATTGTGGATATGAGTATAAAAATTGTTGGAATTGCGGGGAGTCTGCGGAGTCAGTCCTATAACAAGGGACTTATACAAGCATTTAAAGATGCGGTGCCAGAGGGGGTTGAGATGGACATAGCTGCTATTGGCGAATTGCCTCATTTTAATGAAGATTTAGAGGCTGATTTTCCTGGTGTGGTGCAGGATTTAAAAGATATAGTCGACAGTGCAGATGTGCTTATTATTGCGACCCCTGAGTATAATCGGGCTGTGCCAGGGGTGCTGAAAAATGCTGTTGATTGGCTGTCTCGACCGTATGGAAAAAATTCCTTTAACGGAAAGCCGGTACTGGTGGTAGGAGCTTCTCCTGGAGCAATCGGTGCCGCTCTGGCGCAGTATCAGCTCAAGCAGTCTCTACTACACCTAAACGCACATGTATTAGGGCAACCTGAGTTTAATGTTGGCGGGGCAGGGGATAAATTCGATGCAACGGGACTACTGACTGATGAAAAAACTAAGGAGTATATTAGCTCTGCACTAGAAATTCTTCTGGGGACAGTTAAAAAATAGGAAGTGCTATACTAGCACTATTATTGTAAGAAATCATGAGTATGCATCAAGGAAATTGGAAGTGTAGTACGTGCGGAGGAGCGATTACTGAATTACCGTTTGAGCCACGCAGTGAGTCAGGACTGACTTGTCGGGCATGCTACGGAAAGTCAAAAGACGCTGGACAGTCTAGTGCTGGTGCGTCTGCCGAAGCAGTTGGTGAAGGGGAGGCTGGAGCGGGTGAACAACCAATGCCAGACGATCTCGAGTATGGAGCTGCAGGAGAGCAGCCACAAGCGCCAGAGTTCCAAGAGGCTCCGATGGCCGCAGACAAGCCAAAGCATACAGGTGAGTGGAAGTGTGCAGGCTGTGGTGCAGCTATTACGAGCTTGCCGTTTGAACCGCGCAGTACAGAGAATTTGAAGTGTTTAGAGTGTTTCAAGAAGAGTAAGGCGTAAAGCGTAAGAAAAAATACCCCTGCGGGTGTTTTTCTGTCTTTTTGAGACGGAGATATGTTTTTATCCCTTTCCTAGGTTAAAAAAGTGTTGGAACAGTGTGTAGACACCTGTTCCAAGAGAGGATGTGCTTAGTAGAATCTACGCGGAGCGTATGATCATACTTAGCAACATGAACCTAAGAAGTGTTAAAACGAATAAAAAACAAAACGACCCAGATGTCTGGGTCGTTTTGTTTTTTATAGAAGACGTAGTTATTAAAGGTAGATTATACTGTTATAATTATGCTATACTAGGTTCGATGCCAGTAAAAATAAAAGAAAAAGAACAGGCGATACAGCTTCGCAAACAAGGTAAGACCTACAACGAAATTCTGGAGGTTGTACAAGTTTCAAAATCAACGCTATCTCTTTGGTTGCGCGATGTAGGTTTATCGGTACCCCAAAAGCAGAAGATAACTGCACTTAAGATTGCATCACAAAAACGCGGTGCTTCAAGACGTCATGAAATATGTATTCAAGAGATTGATACTATTAATCAGGCCTGCAAACAGGACATTACGTCAATTGCCAAGAGGGAATTATTTATGATAGGGCTGGCTTTGTACTGGGCAGAAGGTGCCAAGAAGAATGGCACTCGAGCTGGAGTTATGGTTGATTTTGGCAACACAGACCCAGCTATGCTGAAGATGTTTATTCTTTGGCTATATACATTTACAAAGACCACTTCCGAAGACATTGTGTTACATCTCCATCTTCATGAGAATCACGCACAAAGAGAGACGTCAATAATTGTGTTGTGGGCTAGAGAGCTTGGTATGACTGTAGAGCACTTTGGGAAAACTATGTTTAAAAAACATAACCCAAAAACTGTTCGAAAGAAAGTTGATGATTCATACATAGGATTAGTTTCTGTCAGGGTTAAAAAAAGCACTACATTAAATCGTCGCATTATGGGCTGGGTTTATGCTATAATCGCAACGCAGAAGTAACCAAATTACCCGATCGTCTAATGGTAGGACTATTGTTTTTGGTGCAATCAATCCAGGTTCGAGCCCTGGTCGGGTAGCAAATGGCAGACCACAAATGTGCAAACATTTGTGGTCTTTGTCATTTCTAACTCGACCAGGGCTCGAAAAGCTTTTGAGACAGATTTGACTGAAAGGAAAATATGTCCAAAAGGTATACTGCTCGTGTAACGAGAGAGATTCCTGTTCGAGTAGCCCTTATCTGTGTGTACGTGTAATACAAAATAGTACAGTATCTTAAAATTCATTACTTTTATGATGGGGTATATGTGCTGTAGTGGAGTACTATATTGAAATATACTTAAGTGTGTCGCGTATACTAGATTGATATAAGGTACGAATTCAAATATGAAAACTGATGAAGATTTAAAGCGAGATAATCCTGAGTTGTATACAGTGGCTCGGGAGAATGGAACTGAAGCTGGTTTTTCTGGTGAGTACATCGATGAGAAAACTGATGGTATGTATCATTGTGCGGTGTGTGATGCTGCGTTGTTTTCTTCTGACGCTAAGTTTGATAGCAAATCAGGCTGGCCATCTTTTACTGACCCCGCACATGAAGGGTCGGTCACGTTAGTTTCTGACGACAGTCACGGCATGCGCCGCACTGAAGTTCGCTGCAAGAGCTGCGATGCACATCTTGGGCATGTATTTCCAGATGGTCCCAAAAAAGAGGGGAACACGTGTGATAGATATTGTATTAATAGTGTCTCATTAGATTTAAAAGAAGCATAAATATGATACAAAAAGCCTACATAGCAGGAGGGTGTTTCTGGGGTGAGAAGTGACTCAATGTCACTTCGCAAGAGGTTGCCTAGTATTTTTTAAAATACTGACAACCTGTACAGCTCCAGTAGGGTGAGAAGTGACTCAATGTCACTTCGCAAGAGGTTGCCTAGTATTTTTAAAATACTGACAACCTGTACAGTTCCTGTAAGGAATAAGGAAAATAATTAAAGTTATATGATACAAAAAGCCTACATAGCAGGAGGGTGCTTCTGGGGACTAGAAGACCTAATCCGCAACTTACCTGGCGTCCTTGAAACTGAAGCCGGATATACCGGAGGCGCACATGAAAACCCAACGTATGAGAACCATGACGGACATGCCGAGGCGCTCGAGATAGTGTATGAAGATACCGTTATAGACTATAAACATATTCTTGATTTCTTTTTTCAGATTCATAATCCAACTACCCTCAATCAACAAGGGAATGACAAAGGTACTGCGTATCGATCAGCAATTTTTTATCAGTCTGAGGAAGAGCGAGGTATTGCTGAAGAAATGATAGGGGTTGTTGATGAGTCTGGACGGTGGGATGACCCTGTGGTTACTACGCTTGAGAGCTACGTACGATTTTGGAATGCTGAGGGGTACCATCAGGATTACTTACAAAAGAATCCAGGAGGGTATACCTGCCACGCTATTTATTTTGATTCGTACTTAGAATAATGCGTACCACTGTTCTGTAGTCAGGTACATTTTCTGCCGTAACCCTCCTGACTATGCGGTTTGCACTGACAATGTACTTGCAAAAAGATAGAAAGGTGACATAGTTGCACGATGAATAATTTTACAGGTGGAGGATTTAAGAAAGGAGGAAGAGATACAGGAGGACGACCAAAATTTGGTGGTAATAAATTTGGAGGAAATAAAGACAAGAGAAATGACAAAGGAGGAGACAGAGGAGGCAATCGGTTTGGTGGTGGAAGTGATACCAGAGGTAGTTCTGCAGAAATGTTTTCTGCAACATGCTCAACGTGTCACAAGAGCTGTGAAGTACCATTTCGACCCAGTGGTGATAAGCCAGTGTACTGTAGTAACTGTTTTGGGAAAAAACTTCAAGATGAGAAAGGAGATTTTTCACGAGATAGTAAAGATAGTCACACAAAGGCACCACGAAGTGAACGGTCACCACGTCACGAGCCACGACAAGCACAGCAAGATCGACCGAATAATGAAATGCGAGAAATTAAGCAACAGCTTGCAACTATTGAGTCACGACTCAATCGAATCCTTGATGTACTTAATCCTCCAACACCGTCAAGTAAAGTTCCAAATGTTGCTCCAGTAGAAAAAAAGACAAAAAAGGTAACTATGGCACCGGTGGTAGCGAAGAAGGTTGTCGCACCTACTAAGAAAGCAGTTGTAAAAAAGACTCCTGCTAAAAAAGTAGCTGCAAAGGCAATTGCAAAAGCAGCTGCAAAAAAGGTAGTTGCAAAGAAAGTAATTACCAGAAAAACGCCAGCTAAAAAAGTAACAACTAAGACAGTTGCAAAAAAAGCTCCTGTAAAGAAGGCGGTTGCAAAGAAAGCAGTTGTAAAAAAGACTCCTGCTAAAAAAGTAGCAAAGAAGTAACTACAGAAGAGTAGAAATAAAAAAATGGAAGCGTCATGCTCCCATTTTTTTTGTGGACTCTCTTGAGGCTTTGGTATATCTGCTACAATACAGGTATATGGAACAAGAAATACAACAAGCGCTTGATGCGCAAAATACAAAACTTGATGCAATTTATGTATCAACAGAAAAGACTCGAAAATACTTTCTGACAATGATGTGGATTAGTGTTGCGGTAGTAGTACTGCCGGCACTGGGACTGCTTATTGCTATTCCCGCATTTATCAGAACATTTAACGCTTCGTTTGAAGGTCTATTGTAGTGGTGTGAGTATACTGTTGTGCAACCGTAAAGTTCGTAACATTTACATGTTTACAATCCGCTGTGTAGATGCTCTATCCCCAGAAAGGAGAAAAGTGGTTGCATAAAGCTTGTAATGTGCTTTAATACCGGTATCAAAGCGCGCTGTCATTGCAGAAATGTTCTGTAAAAAGAAACAAAGAACGGTGAAGTGTAGGTTTGTAGTTAAAAGATAATCCTCATTTCAAGATGACAGGAAAAATTGCACGCGTAACTGATCGTGGTTTCGGATTTATTACTCCGGACGAAGGCGACAAGGACGTATTCTTCCATGCTAAGGATCTCATTGAAGCAGAGTTCAATGACCTTAAAGATGGAGACGCAGTTACATTTGATGTAGAAGAAGGACCGAAAGGACCTGCTGCAACAAATGTTGCTCTAGCGTAATCTAAAAAAACACCTCGTGGCTTCGGCCACGAGGTGTTTTTTATTATTAGTATAATTTTAAATAAATTACAAACTGCATTAGATGCGAGAAAGACAAGAAAAAAGACGCGAGTCGTACGTGTTTGTACGGTGAGCGTCTTTTTTCGCAGTCTGCCGAAGCAGATGATGTAGTTTTGGATTTATTCGTAGGCTGTCTTTTGGGCGTAGATAGAGATAGTCCTTCGTTTTCGAGCCTTGCCTTTGGACTTGTGTTTGTGTGAGGGGTACGTCTTGTGCACGATGAATTTGTCACTTAAAAAATCAACCAATTCTTCTTCGGTATATACGTACTCAGCTACTCCAATGACGGGGTGAATGTACGACCCTGCTTCAGGTCCTGGTTTTTCGGTTAGTAATCGAGCGGTGTGAATGTCTCCATCTTTTAGAAACGTTTTCATAAACAGGTAGCCACCTGGTTTAAGTACTCGGTATATTTCATCTCGAAGGACCGTTCGCTCCTCTTTATTGAGAAAGTGAGAACTCATCATGTCTAGAGCGAGTGTTTGAGAATTATCAGCAACGCTGTCATGTGTACCAGCCATGTTTCGTACTTCATACTTTAGATTGACGCCTTCTTTTTCTGCCAGCATTTTTGCTTCCTTGATGGCTGCTCCAGATGAGTCATGTCCAATACCGTGCATGCCAAAGGACCCCGCAAGGTACAGGAGGTTACGTCCGTTTCCACAGCCGAAGTCTATTGCGGACGAAGTGGTGTTTAACAGTGTCCGTTTACTTTGTCGTTCAAGCCAACGGGTAAATTTTTCTAGGTCGCCACTTACTTCTACAGACATTGAAAGATGCTCAGGGTTAGTATATTCCTGATCCCAAAATGACACACCGTGTCGTTTATTCTTGTTGTTTTTTACGTGTCGTGCCATATCTGTTTTTGATTGGTCCAATTAGACCATAAACCTTGCTACTTTTGCAAATTGTTGTACTGTAACAGAAATTAATACATTGTGTTTATGGATGATCGATACTTATTTATATACGGACGCCACGCTGTGCTGGAAGCACTTACATTTAAGCCAGAAGTTGTTTCTGGTCTGTTTTTACGTAATGACGTAAAACAAGACGTCCCCCGAGAGCTGCTTGCTAGTATCAAGTATGTTAATTCCTTTAAAGGGGATAATGTCCCTGGTGGCGTAGACCCAAAAGCAGTCCATCAAGGAATGATTGCTCAGATTGATCGTCAGAAGCTGGTGCTGACGTATGAGGAGTTTCGGAAAACCCTTGAGGTAACAAATGATACGTGTCTTGCAATGCTCGGTGAAGTACAGGACCCACATAATGTGGGAGCGGTCATTCGTTCAGCCGCCGCCTTTGGTGTCACTGCGGTACTCATTCCAAAACATCGTCAGGCTGGAGTAACGGGAACAGTAGTGAAGGTTTCTGCCGGTATGGCATTTAAGGTCCCCTTAGTAGAGGTGGGGAATGTAAACCGAGCTATCGAAGACATGAAGCGTCTCGGATTTTTTGTCTACGGGCTTGATGGTGAAGGGGATACCGATATGGCTACTGAGCAATTCACTAAGCCAACTATGTTTGTTCTAGGGAATGAAGCTGAAGGTATTCGAGAGAAGACTGCAGAACACTGTGACATGGTCATTAGTATCCCGATGCATGCTCGGTGTGAATCACTCAATGCGTCTGCGTCTGCAGCGGTTGCGTTCTACCAGTGGTCTGCCCAGCATCCAGGAGCACTTACATAGAATATCTTGGCACATTTCTTCGTTGAATGAAGAAAGAAGTGTAACGACTATTCTGAATTTATGTCCCGATTTTTTCTCCCATTGAGAAAATCGCTGGACCGTTTCATAAAAAATATCAGTCAACGTACATGAAGTACGCCTCCTTCTATTTTTTATTTACTCCTAGCACTGCACTCAATATATTCTATGTATGAGCATACGGAATTCAGTACCAGTATTTGTGTTTGCAGGGGAAAGTTCTTATACTATAGGGAATGATTACACATAGTATTATTCCAGCTGTTTGCTTACTTCTTGAGTGTGATGGTGAATGGTTTGTAGGACGAAGGCAGAACACGGGGTATTGTGATGGTTGTCTAAATATGCCAGCTGGACATATTGATCCTGATGAAACTCCGCGTGAGGCTGCAGTGCGAGAGGCAAGGGAAGAAGTGGGTATTGATGTAGACCAAGCAGATATTGAATTTGTACATATCCAGTATAATCGGAACATCGACGGTCGACACGACCGAACCCATTATTACTTTAAGATTGAGAGCTGTACGTTGAATCCAGTTAACACAGAGCCTGATAAGTGTAGTGAGATACTTTGGATTCCTGCATACACCCAGCTTGAGGAATTTGTCCCATTTATGAAAGAAGCCCTAGAAGCGTTGCAAAGAGGGGAGCAATACTCAGAATTTTACGAAGCCCAGTAAGCTGCATTAAGTGAGATGAAACTAATGCTTGCAGAGCACGTACATATATACAGGTTGAATTAGACAAAAAATAAGTAGATACTATAGATATGCAAAAAAAATACACACATTTCATACTAGGATTATTAATCGGTGCAATTGCGGTAACGCTGGCAAGTGCTTTTTTAGGTGGTGCAGATGAATCTATGAGTACAAACGAACTTCGTGCTCAGTGGTATGCCTCAGAGGTAGCAACATTGGTAAGTCCACATAATGTGCGGGAGCGAATGAGTAACGGTGAGGATGGATTTATTCTAGTAGACATACGAACCAAAGAAGACTACGAGCGTGAACACATTGTTGGTGCAATCAATATTGATACCTCACAAGACCTTGATGTAATTCTGGCGGCATTTACAGCACTGCCTGATAACCAGGAAATTATCATCTACTGCTACAGTGCAGCTTGTATGAACGGCCGAAAGGCAGGTAATTTCCTGGCAGAAAACGGTGTGTATGTCAAAGAAATGACTGTTGGCTGGAATGAATGGCGATATGGATGGCAGATGTGGAACTATGATACTGAGTGGGATACGTACAAGGTTGAAGACTATGTGGTGTCGGGAAGTGAACCAGGAGAACTTCCTGAATCTGTTGGTCTACCCACGCCATGCCCAATTGGTGGTAGCTTAAGCTGTTGATGACTGATATTCCTCAAACAATGCGCGGGCGCGTTATAACAGAACATAAAGCAAGTTACATTGTGGCTGTTGGTAGTGATGAGTATGTTGCCAGCATACGTGGTCATTTTCATGATGAAGAAGAGAAGCGGTTCCCAAAGGTGGGAGACTATGTAGTGCTTTCAGTACTCGAAGAAGAAAAAGCAGTAATTGAATCTATTGAAAAACGTGCCAGTGAGGTGGTGCGTAAGTCTGCTCATGATGACACTATTCAAGTGATGGTCACAAACGTTGATTACGTTTTTATTGTCATGGGGCTTGATGATGACTTTAACTTACGCCGACTCGAACGTTATCTGGTGCTTACTGAACAGGCACACATTACGCCGGTAGTCATTCTGAATAAAGTGGATGTGGTTGATGATGTGTTGCTGTATCTCACACAGACAAAAGAAGTAGCAAAGGACGTGAAGGTCTATGCAGTAAGTGCGATAACTGGAGAGGGAATGGATGTGTTTGCAGAATATTTGAAAGATGGCGCAACGGGTGTCCTGCTTGGTTCGTCTGGTGCAGGAAAGTCGACTATCACTAACTACGTACTCAATGAAGTGCTTCAGGATACAAAAAGTGTACGTGAGACTGATAGTCGTGGACGACATACGACCACAGCTCGCGAATTATTTAAACTTCCTTCAGGTGGATATTTGATTGATACACCAGGGATGCGAGAACTTGGGTTTGTGTCCGAGGAAGATATGTCTGATGGAACTTTTTCTGATATTGATCTCCTGACGTACAACTGCAAGTTTTCTAACTGTGACCATGTAAAAAGTGATGGTTGTGCCGTGCAATCTGCATTAGCCGGAGGTGCGCTTGACGAGAAGCATTTTGATAATTACTTGAAGCTCCAGCAGAGAAATGCAGAGACTAGGCCAGCTCGTAAACGAGACTAGTGACAGACACCACAACCAAATAGGTTTGATATAGTCCGTGGTACCATAGTGGTATGAAAATACTTTTAGACATAGTAATTGCTTTAGTCATTGGTCTCACGTTACTTTTTGTATATCAAGAATACCGAGATGATATTTGGGGTATATTTCTTAATCAAGAGACTGTTTTTACGGTGTACATTGATGAGATAGCTCTATCGGTAAGTGTGGCTGATACCCAGTCTGAGCTGGAAACAGGACTCTCTGGAGTGTCAGAACTGCCAGAGCTTGGTGGAAAACTATTTATTTTTCCAGATGATCAGCGTCACGGTATCTGGATGAAAGACATGGAGATTTCAGTAGATGTACTCTGGTTCAATAGTGACCTAGAGCTGATTCATATTATAGAATCAATTGATCCAGCTAGTTATCCAGCTATTTTTGCACCACCACAAAATGCTCGCTTCGTGATAGAGACAAACGCATTTTTGGTTGAGGCACTCCAGATACAAATAGGGGATAGACTTACTCTGCCTGCTTCGCTCATACCTGCGGACATACGGAATAACTTGCAACAGTAATTATTTGTGGCATAATAGTCCTTACGCAGATGGTTACTTGTGTTTGTTATGCAAACACAAGAGGAAAGTCCGGACACGTTTTTCTATTATGTAGATCAAAAAAGGTAGCGGGTAACACCCGTCGTATTACATTGTAATAAGAGGTGCGAGCAGTGACGTCTTCAAACGAAAGTGAGAAGACGTCTCCATAAATTAGGTAGAAGGGTCTTGATCCATCAGCTCAAATAGTGGAGACGAATCCCCGTGGTGACACAGGGAGTGAAACGGCTAAATCCTTACCAGCGTGCAAGGCCGTGCCAATTGATATATTCATTTGGAGAGCCGCATGAGGTATACAGTAATGTATATCCTAGGTATATGACCATCCTAGAATCTTCTAGACAAAATCCGGCTTATCGCGTGTATAAAACCCCTATATGGGGTTTTTATATATGCTAAAATTATAGGTATATTTATTATAGTAAACGGTATTAATTCTATGCAGGATCAATTTCAAGGTGTAGCACCACACACAGCTGTAGATAAGGCAGAGGTTTCTCTACGAACCATTGCACAAAACCTGATAATGATTGTGTTTGGTCTACTTCCACTCTTCTTTATTCCCGTCCTGTTTGCCCCTTTTGGGTACACAAAAACGTTATTAGTTATTATCGGAGTGCTCGTCTCCTGTATCTTTTTTAGTCTTTCAGTATTACGCTCAGGATCAGTTAAGATTTCTGCTCCGTGGGCATTGGTTGCTTTTTGGGGAGTTGCTATCGCAACATCTGTTTCAGCCTTACTTTCAGGCGATATGTATGATTCGTTTGTGGGTGAATCACTTGGCGTCCACACCGGACTCTTTATGCTACTACTGGCAATAATAATGAGTCTTTCATCAGTGTTTAGCCAAACGAAGCCTACTATCCTTCGTTTCTACATTCTCTTAACAGGAAGTGCAATTGTGTTGGGAGTCTTTCATCTGCTACGTATCATGTTTGGGGCAGACTTCCTAACCCTCGGAGTATTTACATCACTGAGCAGTACTCCACTAGGAGGCTGGAATGACCTAGGTCTCTTTTTTGGTCTTTCAATCCTGCTTTCTCTGGTTGCTCTTGAGCAACTTCCTCTGACTAAGCCAGGGAAAATACTCTTCTCCATAGTGGTAGGCGTTTCTCTACTTATGCTCGCAATAGTAAACTTCTTTGCTGTTTGGATTGTGTTAGCACTGGTGAGTATCGTGCAATTAATGTACACCCTTACGAAAGATCGTTTTGCAGCAGAGACTCTTTCATTGCAAGGAAAGGAAGATATGTCTGTCTACTCGGTAGTCCTGTCTACCACAGTGTTTGTGTGCTCGCTGATCTTTATTATAGGTGGATCAACAGTAGGAGGTTTTGTGTCAAATATGACCAATGTCTCATACGTAGAGGTTCGGCCTTCTCTTGAAGCTACTGTCGACGTTGGACGTCAGGTCTATAGTGAAAATGCGTTTGTGGGTATCGGGCCAAATAAATTTTCCGACGCATGGCGATTATATAAGGACCCAAGTATCAATCAGACGGTATTTTGGGAAACGGACTTCGCCAGTGGTAGTGGTTTTATAACTACACAATTCGTCACTGGAGGTATCTTGAGTATCGTCGCTTGGTTTGTTTTCTTCGGACTGTTTCTTACTGCAGGATTCCGTACGTTGTTTAAGACGGTACATACTGACCGTTTCTGGTATTTCATAGGAACGTCCTCATTTGTGGCTGCGCTCTACCTGTGGGGAATGTCATTTATCTACAATCCCGGATCAGTAGTTCTGCTACTTGCAGCAATGTTTACCAGTCTTATGTTTGCTGCCCATGGCACGTTACTGTCTAAGGGTGGACGACGATTCTCGGTCACTTCCAACAGACAATCACTGTTTATCTTAGTTGGGGTTGTAATGATTGTCATTGTAGGGTCAGCCAGTACATTATTCTACGTCGGTCGTCACTACACATCAGTATATTCATTTAGTGGTGCGGTAAGTGGTCTTGATGGAAGTACGACTATTGAAGAAGTTGAAGAGACTATTGCATCAGCCTACGAAGTCATTGCAAGTGATTTATATGCTCGACAGCTTGCTAACTACCAGTTATCAAGGATGAACGCCTTAATCAGCCTCCAGGAACCAACGCCTGAACAGCAACAAGCGTTTCAGACAGCTGCAGCAAATGGTATAAATGCAGCCCAGCTCGCAGTGAGTACTGATGCTACTGATTCATTGAACTGGGCTGCTCTGGGTGGGATATACAGCCTGCTTGCAGCAGCCGGAGTTGAGGGTGCCCAGGAGCGATCCGCAGAAGCATTCACCAGTGCACGTTCATTTGACCCAATGAACCCATCCTATGTACTAGCTGAAGCTCAACTCTTTTCAAGAATCGGTGATACTCAAGCTGCACGAGTATCAGCTATTGCTGCAGTGCAGATGAAGCAGAACTATACAGACGGATTATTCTTCTTGACACAGTTAGATATTGCTGCTGGAAACGTCGAGGCCGCAATCTCGACCACTCGATCAATTATTTCACTTGAACCAAATAATCCAGCTCGACACTATCAGCTAGGTATACTAGAATCATCAGCTGAAAATGTTGATGCAGCAATTGTTGCATTCAGTAGGGCTGTTGAGCTTAATAATGATTATGCAAATGCGCGGTACTTCTTAGCCTTGGCACACATACAAAAAGGAAACTCTGCAGCTGCGTTAGAGCAGCTTGAAGCTGTGCTGGCACTTAATCCGGGAAATGAAGACACTGAGTCACTTATAGCGCAATTGAAGTCTGGGGAAGCAATTGAGGTTACACAGGAGAGACTCTCTGAACAAATTGAAGAACCTGTGGCGGTAAGTGAGGGTGAAGAGAATGAAGTTACTACCACCACAACTCCTGATACGCCACTGGTACGATCGTTAAATACTTCAGCAGAAAGTGCTGATGAGGCTGCAGGAGAGATTGAGAACTAATACCTATATGGTAAAACGCGTTATACAAATGATGTATAAAGAAGTACGCGGCCTACATCAGGCCGCGTATGTTCTTGCGCTTTTTGCGTTTGGTTCACAGTTGCTTGCTTTGGTTCGCGACCGAATGCTGGCGCATCAGTTTGGTGCCGGGGTGGAGCTTGATATCTATTACGCTGCATTTAGAATTCCGGACCTGTTGTATGTCTTGTTTGCATCCACGTTGTCAGTGTATGTGTTGATTCCATTTGTGGTCGCTAGAATTTCAGATAAAGATACCAGTAAAGCTAAAGCATTACTGGGACAAGTATTTTCTCTTTTCCTTGTCTTCTACATATTCTTAGCAGCGATAGTTTGGTTTGCCGCACCCTATATCGTGCCGATTATTTTCCCCGGAATGACTGAACATGTCTCAGAAGTAGTGTCAGTGTTACGGATACTACTGCTGCAGCCATTGTTGCTCGGTGTCTCAAGCTTGTTTGGGGTCATTACCCAGATTGGCTACCGATTTGTGCTCTATGCGATTAGTCCACTTATCTACAATGTAGGTATCATCATAGGTATTGTATTCCTGTACCCAGTGTTTGGCTTAGCAGGTCTGGCATATGGTGTGGTACTTGGTGCACTTGGACACATGCTCGCACAGTTGCCATTGGTGCGTAGTAGTAGCTTGTCCTTCTGGGTAACGACAAGCATTGACTGGAGACTCATTGGTTCAGTCCTTACGGTGTCTGTCCCTCGAGCACTAACACTGGCGATGCATCAGGTGGTTCTGCTGGTATTAGTAAGTATTGCCAGTGTAATGACAGTCGGTTCAGTAGCGGTATTTCAGTTTGCATACAATCTACAGTCTGTACCACTGGCGATTATAGGCGCTAGTTATTCCATTGCAGCCTTTCCATTGCTGGCTGACTTGTATGCCAAGAAAAAAACTGAAGCATTTGCGTTACACATAGTAAGTGCCTTACGACATATTATCTTTTGGTCAGTACCGGTGATTGGACTGGTGGTAGTGCTCCGGGCACAGATGGTGCGAGTAGTGCTTGGAAGTGGGGCGTTTGACTGGGGAGATACTCGATTGACTGCTGCGGTGCTGGCAATACTTTGTATTTCATTGTTTGCACAAGCTATCAACCTACTAATCATCCGAGTGTTTTATGCAGGAGGGTTTACAAAGATTCCTTTCTTCGTGACACTCTTCGGGTCGGTTACGGCAATTGTAGTGACACTGGTATTGTATGGTTCGTACGCCTCCAATGGAATACCTCAGGCCCTAGAATCCTTAATGCGTATTGACGGTGTTCCTGGTGGTGAAGTCCTCATACTTGCCATCGGATACAGTATTGCGATTATTATACAGACCTTGATTCTTTTGAGTATTGCGGTTGTAAAATTTGATTTAGATACTTCGTGGTTGCCACTACATGCCTTTCGTTCTATAGCAGCAGCAGTGGTTGGAGGCTTCTGTGCGTACACGGCACTCAACTTCTTTGTTTTTGGGATTGATGAGGAGACGTTTATTGGGATTTTTGTACAAGGATTTATGGGAGGTATTGCTGGTATCCTAGGGATAATCTCGACCTACTACATTACGGGCTCACCTGAGTTACAAGAAATCTACAGGTCGTGTAAGGGACGAGTGAAGCGGTCAAATATCGTTGTACCGCAAGATGACATCCTGTAGCTAATATTGTGTTTATACTGTAAAGTATGGCCTTAATGAAAGAGATTCGTAATTTTTCTATAATCGCCCACATTGACCATGGTAAGTCGACACTGTCTGACCGTATGCTTGAAGAAACCTCTACTGTAGAGGCACGCAAGATGCAGAATCAGGTGTTGGACTCCATGGATCTTGAGCGTGAGCGCGGTATCACTATTAAGATGCAACCCGTCCGAATGGAGTACACACGTGACGGTATCGAGTATGAGATGAACCTTATTGATACACCGGGGCACATCGACTTCTCGTATGAGGTTTCTCGGGCTCTAAACGCTGTAGAAGGGGTACTTCTCTTGGTAGACAGTACCCAAGGTGTGCAAGCACAGACACTAAGTGTTCTCCAGATGGCAAAAGACCTCAACCTCACAATTGTCCCGGTACTGACCAAAGTAGATGTCCCATTTGCCCGCATTACTGAAGTATCAGAGGAACTGGTTAAGCTTATTAACTGTGATCCTTCAGAAATTCTGTGTGCTTCAGGCAAGACTGGTGAAGGTGTCCCAGAGCTGTTGAGTGCTGTGTGTGATCGTATTCCCGCACCACGGAAGTCTGAGCTTGATGAATACCGAGGACTTATTTTTGATTTTCAATATTCAAATCACCGTGGAATCATCGTATACCAGCGGGTGTTTGACGGTTCTGTGCAGAAAGGAGATAAGCTTAAGTTTGCGATAAGTGGTAAAACCTTCCAAGCCCTTGAGGTTGGTATGCTGGCACCGCATGAGGTTCCAGTTGAGCTTCTTAGTGCGGGAGAGATTGGGTATATTGTGACCGGAATCAAGGAGCCAGGTGTTGCCTCTGTTGGGGATACACTGGTGCTAGAAAAGAGCACAGCGGCACCGTTGGCGGGCTATAAGGAGGCAAGTCCAGTGGTATGGGCATCAGTATTTTCTGAAAGTCAGGATGATTTTACCTTACTCAAGCAAGCCTTAGACCGACTACAGCTGTCAGACTCATCCCTCTCGTTTGAAGAAGAATCTTCAGGGGTACTTGGTCGTGGATTTCGATGTGGGTTCCTGGGGATGCTGCACCTAGAAATCGTTACTGAACGGCTCCGGCGCGAGTTTAACGTCGAGCTTGTCATTACCTCACCATCAATTTCATACGAAATCACCCATGAAGATGGAAGAATAGAAGAAGTGTACGCAGCATCACGATTCCCCGATCATGGTTCGAAAGTAACGGTCCGTGAGCCGTGGGTGTTGGGTCAGATTATATTGCCAGCAGACTATATGGGTAACGTGATGACACTCCTGTATGAACATGAAGGGTCAGTGATTGATACTGAGGTGTTTGGAGATGGACGTACGCTTTTAGTGTTGGAAATGCCTCTACGAGAACTCATGCGTGGTTTCTTTGATAAATTAAAAAATGCATCAAGTGGCTACGCGTCACTTTCCTACGAGATTGCTGAGATGCGCGACGCAACGGTAGTACGATTAGACGTATTGGTTGCAGAAGAGGTCATCCCGGCATTTTCACGAGTGATTGGTGTGGCACGTTCTGAAATAGATGCAAAAGCCGTAACAGAAAAACTCTACAATACCCTCCCAAGACAACAGTTTGATACAAAGGTCCAAGCAAAGGTGATGGGGAAAATTATTTCAACCAAGAAGATATCTGCCGTACGAAAGGATGTGACCGCCGGTCTGTATGGGGGCGACGTATCTCGAAAGAATAAACTTCTAGATAAGCAGAAGAAAGGCAAGAAGAAGGCGTTAGCGCGGGGGACAGGGAATGTGCATATACCGCCAGAAGTCTTCATGAAAATGATAAAAGACGATTAAATCACTTCAACTACTGCGTTGTGCTTCAAAAAATAATTGTCAACGTACCCCAAGTACGTCTCCAATTATTTTTCTTGCACGCCTTGTATTTAAAGCAATTTAATCATCTTTAAAAAGACGACTAGAAATATTCAGTAACTACTTTGTTGCACTACGAAAAAAGACGCTCGCCGTACCACCAAGTACGACTCGCGTCTTTTTTCTTGCACGCCTTGTATTTATCTGAATATTTCTAGTCGTCGAGTAAGTTGTGGTGTTTTTTTTGTAAAGATGTTTTCATACTGATCATTCATCGTGTAGTTGTACATGTAGAATCTTTCCTTGATATTCTGTAAATAAAGTTTGAAACTTTTGCTATACTCTATACATGAAATTAATATGTATTGGTGGGGTACCACGTACTGGCAAAACAACGCTTGCTAAAAAGATAGCTTTGAATTTAGGTATTTCTTGGATATCGACAGATGCCTTGGAGTCAATTGCACATGCATACACTCCAGAAAAAAACCAAGATGTACTCTTCCCAAAGTCAGTTATGCGACGAAATACCAATCGTAGCAACGATGATTTTTATTCTAAGTATTCTATTTCTGAAATCGTAGATTCGTATTCTAAGCAAGCTGATACAGTAGGTGACGCCATAGAAGCACTTACTGAATATTCTGACAAAGAAGGGTGGGATTATGTGATTGAGGGATATCACGTCACTCCTTTTTTATTAAAAAAACTCAAGGACAAGGGTGTTATTTTTTCTTCTATCATCTTAGTAAATACAAGTCCAGGAGAAGCTATTGAAAGAAGTCGCCAGAGTGATGCTAAAAGTGACTGGGTAAGAGATAATACAAAACAGGACGAAACCTATACTAAAATTAGTGAAAGTATACAAAAACATAGTGAGAAGCTAATTAAGGAAGCTGAAGAGTGTGGTATCCAGTATGAAGATATGGGTACAGATTTTAACCTGAAAACAGAAGATGTTTACAAATTACTTACTAAGTAGTAGTAATACCACAAAAGACCGCAGGCTAAGCCTGTGGTCTTTTGTGTTGTTAGTTAGTTGTGTACTAAAATAAAGATGCGCCGCCGGAGTAGGCGAAAATCATACTAAATGCAATCAGTCCGGCTACGATGATCCAGGCCCATTTCATTGCCTTCTTTGTTCGTTTGTCGTATAGGAAGCTCATGGTAAAAACATTAAAGTATTAAGTGTTAAAATGATAGCATATACACATGAAATTTGGGAAGAAAAATAGTTTTAAAACCTACATCTACTCATGGCCAGTGAGTATTGTGCTGGGCATCATTACCGGGCTCCTGTTTATGAGTGCCTATGAACGGTTTGATGTTGAGCGTGATATGTCCAATCGGCGGGTTACGGCTGAGGCTGAGTTGGTGCGATTACAAGAACGGAAAATACAACTCGAAAATCGTGTACATCACCTAGAAGGTGAGCGGGGTATCGAAGAAGAGATTCGTACAAACTTTGACGTCGCTCGAGAAGGTGAGCAGGTGTTTATTTTAGTTGGGGAAGAGAGTACAAAAGTGACAGCTGTTGAAGAGGTAATTACTACGTATCCTTGGTATCAGTTTTGGCGGTAGTTTCACTATTTTTTAATGGTGCTACAATGTCAGAGTATGGAAAAAACAGTAACAATTTATAGCACACCAGTTTGTCATTTTTGTCAGACTGCGAAGGAATATTTTACCGATAATAACGTGGAGTACACAGAGCACGACGTTGCAGCAGACCAGGAACAGCGACAGGCAATGATTGAGATGACTGGTCAGATGGGCGTACCAGTTATTAAGATTGGCGATGAGGTAGTAGTTGGATTTGACGAAGAAAAGGTTAAAGAGCTATTAGCTACGTAGAGAGGTCTGTATACCCAAAACATAAAAGCGGCCAGTTGGCCGCTTTTATGTTTATTTGTGCTCTGACTAGGAATCGAACCTAGATCTAGTCATTAGGAGTGACTTGTTCTATCCATTGAACTATCAGAGCGTGGATAACAAATACTGTAGCATATCGTGTGAATTATGGGCATGGGTACACCTTTTACGATTGTAGGGTGATATACTTATCGCTATGGAAAAGGAAAATGAAAAGATGGCTGTAACAGGTCGTGAGTATGATGAGTTGAAAGAATTGGTGCAAGAGAATTCAGAATTGATGGCTGAAAATAATGAAATACTTAGAAAAATCCACCGCAATGGGTTACTGGGTTTCTGGATGAGAATACTTTGGTATGTCGTTATTATTGGACTTCCTTTCGCACTGTATTTTTATGTACTCGAGCCATACTTTAATGCACTGGGTTCAAACTACGAAGTCTTTAAAGCCGGCATTAATGAGGTACCAGGGCTCAAGCAGCTTACTGAATGGATTGGTGCTGCCCGAGGGGAGTAACGTATTGAAAAAAAGCTAGAAACAGGTACAATAGCACCCACTTACACAGGTAAGTGATTGCACGCTTGGGTAGCTCAGTTGGTAGAGCATTCGATTGAAGCTCGAAGGGTCGGCGGTTCGAGCCCGCCCCCAAGCACAAATACAAAAGACCACCCTTGGGTGGTCTTTTGTATTTGTGCTTGGGAAGAAGAGGCTAGTGCCTCTTCTGGGGCGGGCTCGAAAGGCGGAGTCATGTTGCTTCAGCAACAGACGAGCCGGGGTAGCGAACACTTAGTAGATTCTGAGCAAAGCGAAAGAATATACTTAGTGATTCGTGACCGAGCCCGCCATTCTCCAAATTTGCTACAATACTCCTATGACAATCGACTCTGCAGCCCAGACTCTCTACAGCTACCATCATCTCAATCAGACCTTGAAAAAAGCTGATGCTATTTTGATGCTGGGCAGTAACGATGTGCGTGTTGCTGAATATGCTTCTGATTTGTTCTTGCAAGGCTACGCACCTCTCTTGATATTCTCGGGCGGGAAAGGGAGGATGACTTCAGACTCGTTTACAGAGTCTGAAGCAGATACATACGCTAAGGTAGCAATTTCTCGTGGAGTACCAGCAGAAAGTATCATCACTGAAAATAAGTCAACCAATACTGGTGAAAACATCTCTTTTACTCAAAAAATCCTAAAGGAGAAAGGTATTGTTATACACTCGTTCATTCTGGTTCAAAAGCCCTATATGGAACGGCGAGTGTATGCCACAAGTAAAAAAAATATCCCTGAGATTGAGTGTGTAATCACATCACCTAACATTCCCTATGAAGAATATCCCAATGAAGCAATTTCAAAAGAAATGTTTCTAAATGCAATGGTAGCTGATATGCAAAGAATTCTAATCTACCCTGAAAAAGGCTTTCAGATACCCCAAGAGGTTCCAGAGAGTGTGATGCAGGCATATGTATATTTAGTAGAACAGGGTTTTTCTAAGCAACTACTGTAAGTTGTTGGGCTGTACATAACCCACTAGACAAACCCTCCATCTCTTTTTATACTACAACCACTATGAAAGTAACAAACACAATCCAGACTTGGAGTAGCTTTGCATCCCTAAGCCTTAAATCCGCACTGTAAGGCGTCTTTTAAGTATTTGTTACCCCAACACTCCATCTTCTTAAAATCCGCCTCTTGAGGCGGATTTATTCGTTTCAAGAGGTTCCTTTCGAGGATGAAAAGCAAAGAGTTTTGCTTTTCATCTGGTTTTCACAAAGTGAAAAAGTACCGATGTTTACTATCAAACGAACGAGGGTTGCAAAAGTTTACTTTTATAACCGAGTGAATGAAGATAGAAAGCTGTGCTTACCAGGTGCTAAGTGGGATTTTATGTATAAAAATCTGTGCACTCGGATTGTTCCAAGAAGGAGAGAGACCATGTTTGATCAAAGTCATACCAGGCTACAGCTACTAGAAGAGCAGATTCATGCTGCAATGTTAAACCGCGTTGCCCAGGGTGTTTATTTCTCTGTGTTGCGCACTGTGGTTCGGGAAATTGCCCTTGAGTATCCAGAGTTTATTATTTGGTCGCCAGAACTGCGTGGCGACCAAGTAGTTTCGGATATCTGGGACCGTTCCTGGAAACCTCTTGCATCAGTATCGGTGCATGCATCACAGGAGATGCAAGATGCCCCAATGTGGTAGAGGACAAAAATACAAAAAGGCCAGTCTGATGTGACTGGCCTTTTCTCTTATTTTGAAACTTTTGTCTTTACCTTTAGTCGTGTACTTCTGTCTTTATCTACCTTTGGTAATCGAATCTCCAGCAGTCCGTGCTTTTCTTGCGCATCTGCTTCATCGATGAGGACTTCTTCAGGCAGGAGGAGGGTGCGAGAGAATGACCCCCAGAAGAGTTCACGGTGATAGTAGTCATCATCGGTCGCTTCTTGGTACTCTTCACGGATTCCTTTGATGGTTACCATGTCACGTGTAATCGCAATGTCTAGGTCATCAGGAGAAACACCCGCAACGAGGGCCCGAATAACTACTGCATCACCAGTATGATACATGTCAACGGGAAGTTCACCTTCTTGGACCTCTTCTTCTACTTCTTCTTGTCCGTGAAATTCAGACTCTTCTCCATAGTGATTGATTTCCATGTCATCATCCTCACCAAATTCATGGTCCTCATCAAGAGCATCTGTTTCTTCGTCTATACTTGCTGATCCAGTCAGCCGTTCTAAAAATGATAATTTTTTCATGATGATGTGTATTTATGTTTTGGATTATGACGTGCTTCTAAAAGCTTTACCTTCTCAAAGATCAGCAGGAGGACTATGATGCCCATCCATACAAAGAGGAAGACGCCTAGAATCGCTTCTCCACTTGACTCTATTATAAAAAAGTTAAACAAAGCATGCAACACAATAGCAATGAACAACCCAAGGGTGCCAAATACAAGTTTGAGCTGATTACTCTTATAATATGCTAGTGCCAGGAATACTCCGACCGTACCTGAAGCCAGTACGTGTAACAGGGTAGCCCCTAAGAAACGAAGGTGGCCAGTGGTTATTGCCAGCATTGACTCTCCTGCAATCATTGGGTTGAAGATAAACAAGGCATTTTCTAGTGCCGAGAATCCAAGTGCAGTAGCTATCATGTATATAATGATGTCGATTGGCTCATCCACTGCTTTGTTCCAAAGTATGATAACTAGTGCCGCAGCATACTTAAGAACCTCCTCAATAATAACCCAGGCAAAGATGAGGTTGTCACCTGTATATACATGCATCGCCATTTTCTGAAGCGGAAAGACCAGAGGAACAACTATCATACCGCCAATAAAAGAGAGTGCGATTAGGAGGTATGGCTCGGGACGTTCTTTGTCTTCACGTAACCAGAACCACAGCCAAAACAAAGCCGGGATAAGTCCGCCTAGAAAAGCAATCGCAAATTGTGTCGACTCCATGAGTCTTATTGTACCAGTCCTGGAAAATGACTTTAGTAAGTTCTAAACAATACACAGCAAAAGCGCGCAGGATTGCGCGCTTTACGAGTGTGCTAGATAAAACGGTGGGAATCTGAAAATATAAGTATGGTGACCCGCTGTTCTGTGATTTTGCCATCTAAGCAAGTAATGACGGCACAGGATCCTTTTTCTTGAACATAACCTAAGAGATCTAACGAATCTGTTTTACCGTCCCTTGTAAACGTACATGTAAATGTGCGTCCATATACGCATCCCTGAATTGTTACAGGAATGCACGCTTCTGATATGTAGTCATCGCTGACACCTGTATCAAAGGCCATGATAGTCTTCCTTGTGTAGCTGCTCCACTAGAACCATACCAAATTATTACGGTATGACCAACATTCAAAAAACGACAGGTACTAACTGTCGTGTTTTGTGTTGCCTTAATTAGCTTATTGGCCAACTTTCAACCATCAGTATTTCTTGCTTCTTCATTTCCTGCGGAAGTTCTTGCCAGATTGTTTCGGTGATAAAGGGCATGAACGGATGGAGGATTTTTAGTGAGGATGTAAGGTATTCTGCTAGCAGTCGCTGTCGAGAGGCTTTTACCTCAGCATCCTCTGAAGAGAGTAATAACTTTGATTCTTCGATGAGTTCACTCGCAAAGTAGTCCCATACAAAGTGGTAGGCCTTTTCTGCGGCCATGTCGTACCGATCACTTTCCATATGCTTGGTAATTTCCGCAATATCTTTTGAAAGGTGTTCTTGTAGATTCTTCTGGTCGGCTTCGTTAAGTACTGCATCAGCAGGCATGTCACTAGTTGCATCAAGTACAAACCGAGTGATATTCCAGATTTTGTTGGCAAACTTTTTGTAGGCGTTTACTTTGTCTGGGTCGAGGTTCATATCACTTCCTGGTGTGTTGTTTACCATCAGCCCCATTCGTAAGGCATCAGTGCCAAAGCGATCTTGGATTTCGCTTGGTGCAATCACATTGCCTTTTGACTTACTCATCTTCACACCTTTCTTGTCACGAACCATGCCGTGGAGGTAGACTTTTTTAAATGGCACTTCACCAGTTCGGTACAGTCCAAGCATAATCATGCGTGCAACCCAGAAGAAGATAATATCTTTTCCTGTTTCCATCACTGAAGTAGGGTAGTACTCCTTAAAGTCTTTACCATCTGGAAAGTCAGTAGTTGCCAGAGGCCACTGTCCAGAAGAAAACCAGGTGTCAAAGGTATCAGGGTCTTGCTCTACTGCGCCATCACACTTTGTACATTTGGTAATAGAGTCATCAAGGTCAACCATGCCGTGTCCGCACACAGTACAGACCTTGGCAGGGATAGGGATACCCCAGGCAATTTGCCGTGCAATTGGCCAGTCTTCAATATTCTCCATCCAGTGCTTAAAGACGCGTTCATCGCGGTCTGTTATAAACGTGACCTCTTTGTTCTCAACTGCTTCAAGGGCTTTCTCAGCCAGTGGTTTTGTCTTCACAAACCATTGCTCACGAATCTGTGGCTCGATTTCTTTACTGCATTTATAGCAGCAGGGAACAGAGTGAGTGTACGCTTCATCAATTTTTACCAGTAGTCCTTTCTCATCTAGTTTTTTCACAATCGCTTCTCGAGCATCCGTAATGTTCATTCCCTCAAACTCGGCTGCAATCGGCAGAAGCTTTCCTCGCCAATCAATAATCTGCTCGTATTCAAGGTCATGGCGCTTGGCGATGTCAAAGTCTATGTGCGAGTGCCAAGGAGTGATAGTCATTACACCAGAGCCCATTTCTGGGTCACCGGCCTCGTCTTTAATGACTGTTGCAGTAATGGGTCCATTGATCCACTCTAGGTCAATTTTCTGTCCGTGCTTGTACTCTGTATAGCGTTCGTCGTCGGGATTCATGACGACAAACTTGTCACCAAACTTTGTTTCAGGACGTGACGTACCAATGACAAATGGTCCGTACTGGAAATAGTAAAACTTACCCACTCGTTCATCATGCTCAACTTCTAGGTTTGAGAATGATGTCTGATGCTTTGGACACCAGTTTACTGGGCGAGCACCTCGGTACAGAAGCTCATCCTCTTCAAGTTTCTTGAATGTATTGTGCACGATCTTGATTACTCGCTCATCGAGGGTAAAGAGTTCTCGTGTCCAGTCACAAGAAGCGCCGAGTGATCGTACCTGGTCTTCCATGATGGCTTTATTTTCCTGTACGAAGTCCCATATCTCAGAGCGAAGTTCCTCATTGGTCATGTCAAAGCGAGAACGCTTTTGCTTCTGCAGGTGCTTTTCGTATACCGCTTGGGTTTCAAAGCCGGCATGATCAGAACCAGGAATCCAAAGAGCTTTCTTTCCCCTCATCCGTTGGTAGCGAATCATTATGTCTTCAACCGTTACAAACAGCGCGTGTCCAGCATGCAAAGAGGCGTTGGCATTTGGAGGGGGCATCACAATAGAAAAGGTTTCCGTTCGGTCACCAGGAAGATTCTCAGGACTAAAATATCCTGAATCCTCCCACATCTGGTAGATATTTTTCTCGTGCTCAGACGGATCGTATGGCTTCAAAAATACCTCTGGAATGCTTGTCCCTTTAGGATTTTCTTTCTGTTGTTGATTTTCCATAAATATGCAGGTGAGTTAGAAGGTTGCTTGTGTGAACTATATTGTATTCGTAAAAATGCTTCTGGGGCTGCTGTGTTGCTCGCTCATAATGTAATTAGTTAGATATCGATAATACCACGTACTATGTTGTGTTTAAAGCCACTACTTAAAAAGAAAACGCCCAGCATGTCAGCTGAACGTGTTCCATTTGTATTTTCAATTGTGAACTAAGTAACTAAACCTCGAGCCTTTTCAATTTCCTCTTTGAAGGAATGCTTTGGATCTCTATCCCACATGTTAACGACAACCACAGCAAGGTTATTGCTGCTACAGAAATCAAGCCAGCCGTCGTACGAGGCTGAACAAATAACTATTGGCTGGCCGGACATTGCTTCATATATTTTCCTAAACCATTCTAAGTTCCTGCTCGGAGCCCCAGGTTCGATGAAGAGCACATCAGCTTGTTCTGCAACAAACTGTTCTGCTAGGCTCTCTGGCGTTTCACTGGTTGCTTCAATGGCTATGTGATTATCCATCGCAAGTATTTCTCCTATCCACGCTTGCCAAGATGTATCCATGCTTAGAAGAACTTTTGTCTGTGCCATTAGTCATTTCCCTTTAAAAAAACTTTAATATTTTATACCATAAATAATGAATAAAATCAACTAATCATCCAAACTTTTGTTCCCATCCGCCTTAATAAACCTTGCGGCAGCTGGGTTTGATGCATTAGCTGCACGGGCGTGTCCAGAGAGGGCAATCATGACTGCGTTGTCAGTTGAAAGCCCTGGGTTCGGGAAGTAGACAGTAACGTCAGGGAATGCGGTCAGACAATGTCGGTTGAATTCTTGACGGAAGTACTGATTGGCGCTGACTCCACCTCCCACGATGAGTGTCTTCGCTCCATGTTCTTCTATCGCTGCGCTGGTTTTCTTCAAGAGTACCTCAAGCGCCGCGTCTTCAAAGTCGCGTGACAGAGCTTCTTTCTCTTCTTCAGCAAGCTCTTTTTTGTCTATCGCGTAGAGGACAGCAGTCTTTAATCCTGAGAAAGAAAAGTTAAGGTCTTTACTGTGCAGCATTGGTCGTGGAAGTTCTTTACCAGTAAAAGGTGGAAGTTTTTTCCTACGTCCTTCAGCGGCAAGCTTACTTACCTTTGGTCCTCCAGGGTACGTAAGTCCCATCATTCGAGCTGCTTTATCAAAGGCTTCTCCAACTGCGTCATCGAGCGTCTGCCCAATTTTTTCATACTGACCCCAGTCACTCATGAGTATTAGTTCAGTATGTCCGCCAGAGATAAGCAGAGAAATAGCTGGGAAGGCTATCTGGGACAGCTTGTCGTCTTCTTCCACATCAAATATCGATGCCAAAATATGCCCCTCCATGTGATTCACGGGAACGACCGGAATCTTCATTAAAAGTGAGAGTGCTTTAGCGAAGTTCACTCCCACCCACAGAGCTGGTTCTAAGCCTGGTCCAGAGGTAACGGTAATAAGGTCAATTTCAGGTTGTTCGTACTTTTCTCCAAACGCAATTAGGGCATCAGCCAGGCCTTCCTCTCGGTAGAGAAGCTCGTGGAGCTTTTCTTGTATTTCTCGAGGAATTTCTTGAATACTTTCAGTCAGTAGCTCAGCCTCAGTCAATGCTAGTTCCATCATGGGTAGAATCTTCTTCACATGTTCGCGCTTAGCCATCATCGGAAATACCCCTCCATACTGCGCATGGAGGTCTATTTGTGAATGCAGGGCATCACCAAGTATTTCGTAGGTTGCTTCAGGAAATTGACCCTCTACTTTAACGAGACTTACCGCAGTCTCGTCACAACTTGTTTCTATAGAAAGGATGTTCATAGGTGCACTATAGCGAGTTTAGTCTATAAACTCAAATGGTAGGTCAGCAAAAGAATCCACCGCCATGCCAGAAGCATTTTTATGCCCACCTCCGCCGTACTTTTGTGCGATAGCCGATACGTCAGTTCCCCCAATGCTTCGTAGTGACATCTTGACTCGGCCGTCACCGTGGTAGTACACAATGCCAATCGGGGTTTGTTCTTCAGCTAGGTTGAGTTCTGCTAGCTGGTTTCCAAGAACAGACGCGTATTCTGAAGTGTTCAAAGCCCATACTTCATGTCCTTCAAACAGGACTCGTTCTTTTCGGGTCATCATGTGTGCCACAAGTTTGTCTTCAAACTTCGCCAGCAGGGCTCCTTTTTCAATAAAGTTAATTAAGGCGTCACTTTCTTCTAGTTGGATAATGAGTACATCCCAACTCTCAAAAGTCATCGGTACAATCCCAAGTGCCACATTGAACTCACGGTTCTCAGGCAGCGCAAATCGCCAGAGATCATGGTCTTCGACATATTCTAAAAGGGGAGGGACGATAGTGTCAGGATGGAAGTATTTCCATGCCAGTACTGCTCCCGAGTGATCGTTGTCAAAAATGTTCCCTTCAAAACTTTCAACCGCTTCTTTGGCAGTAATGTGGTGGTCAATGACCACCACTGACTTGTTGGTGTCGACCAGCGTCTGTAGTACATCTTTTGTAAAAGAAAAGTCTACGATGTAGACAGCTTTATCAGTGAGTCCTTCAGGAGGTATGTTGACTGATGCATTAAGCGGAATGTACGAAGCGTCTTCTCCAAACTTCTTCCAGGCTGCGTACGCACTACCAAAACCATCACGACAATCTGCATGATAAATAACGACAGTGTTTTTAAGTGGTTCCATGTGCGCGCACCAAGACTTGAACTTGGGGCCTCTCGCATGTCATGCGAGCGCTCTACCAGCTGAGCTATGCGCGCAGTTATTCCTGCTGCCCGATTATAGCAAAGTATTTCTCTGCTAGATAGACCAGTCTTCTTCGAATCGCCACATTACCACACCGCAGGGCACAGACACCGTGATAATCTGGGTATGTTTTTTTGCCTGCACTGCGCTTATCAATACTTACTTGTTTAAAATTTGTCAGTGGTAAATTCAGTTCTGAAGCCCAATATTTTTTAAGTGTAAGGGGATTTTGGTCGGCACGGAGATATAGTTCGCATCGTACTGACTTGATTTCATACTGAAAGACACTTTCTAGACCTTTCAAAAAAAACTTTAAAGTATTTGCGTCTGAGCTGCCTAGAGCAGTTTCAACGTTTTTCTTGGATCCTTCTGCTAGGTATAAGACTGCAAGAGCTAATTCAAGAGTTTCTTTTTTGGACGTGTCTATCCGTGAAAGTGTTTCATCTGCAAGGTCTTCAGCTAGCTGAAGACGATTAGCTTTCTGTTGATTATGCCATTTGACTGCCTCTATGCGTGCACTAACTAGAGCCTTGTTGCGATTATTGTGTAGCTTTTTAGTTTGTTCTGTTGTAAGAGTGACGTCTTTAAACCACCCGCTAAGTGTTGATCGAGTAATACCCAGTGATTTCTCTATTGCTGTAAGAGATTGACCATTTTTACGAAGTTGTATAGCCGCAGGTTTTAAATGGAACCACTTTGATATCATGTATAAATGATAAGCTCTGAAGTTCCAGTTGTCAACAATGTGGTGTTTTAGTACGTATACAGGTAACTAGTATATATGGGTTTCTAGAAGGGAACTCAAGCATGGAAACGGAAAGCAGAAGTATCTTTAGGAAAAGCACCAGAACGAGGCAGAGCACAAACAGTACCAAGCTCGACAAACTAGTAAGAGGGGGTATATACTGAAATCTGTATGATTATCCTCTATCCAACTGAAACTCTGTATGCGTTGGGTGTTAATGCGCTTGATGCTGATGAGTTACATACTCTCTTTTTACTTAAAGGGAGAAATGAGCGTCAGACAGCAAGTTGGCAAGTGCGAGATATGGATGATGTTCAGAAGTATGCAGAGGTGTCAGAGACGGCAGCAGTAATTGCAGCAAAATTTTTACCAGGTCCACTAACACTGGTCCTTCCTACTAAGGATATAGTCCCTGCAGAACGAGCAGCTTTAGACCGGACTATTGGTTTTCGTATTTCCTCTGACCCAATAGCGCACAAGACAGTGTGCGACTTCATGGCAGAGTATGATACTCCACTTACCAGCACCAGTGCCAATGTGCACGGTGCACCAACATTTGCTACCCCTGGGGAGATACTCCAGCAGTTTGGAGAGAAGGCACAGCGTATTGGGAAAATTATTGATGGTGGAGTACGAAAGTCATTGGCTAGCACAGTTGTTCGAGTAATTGATGATGAAGTAACTATTATACGAGAAGGAGACATTTCAGAAGAAGAGATAGTACAGTGTGTGAAAGAAAGTCAGAGTTGATACGTCATAAACAGCACTATACCGCTCTTTCTCATTCTCAGTCAGAGGAAGAGCTATTTTTTATATGAATACAACAACAAACACAACTGCTACAAAAGCAGTCTATACAGGGAATATTCCAAACACTCCGATGCAGTTCTTGGCTGCCACAGTCAGACCATGCTGGATCATTGGTTTTTTTGGGATATTTGCAACAGTGTTGTCGCAAATCATTGCAGCTTCAATGTCGCTTTTTATTGGGCGCTATGTAGATGTGGTGACTGTGTCTCAAGATACAACAACCTATGCGACGTGGGGGATTGCGTTTGTGATACTCAATATTTTACTTTTTCTCTTTGTAAGAATCTCAGGATTTGTGTCAATTCCTCTTGGGTTGCGTCAGAATGAATATGCCTTTTCTCTTTTAAAGAAGTACTTATTTGTGCATAGTAATAGTTACTTTGGCAATCGTTTTGCTGGGTCAGTGACGAACAAGCTATTTAATGCAGCAGACAGAAGTAGCGAGTTGTTGATGATGACCTATTTCGGCTTCGTGAAGCTTTCTGTGTCTCTAATCGTAACTGGAGTGATTCTGGTGTTTATTAATGGATATCTTGCATTGGTATATGCACTGGTGTTAGTAATGGCAATTGTTATTAACGTCTTTCTCACCAAACGACGACGTCCGTACGTGGTTGATTTTGCAGCATCAGCATCACAATACCGAGGGCAAGTTACTGATGTTATTACAAATATTCAGGCAGTGCGACAATATGTTCGGGTAGGAAGTGAGTTCTCATTTCTGAATGCACATCTTCTGACTCGTAATGGGAAAGACATGATTCAGTGGAGTATGTCGGAATGGAATCATGTGATAAATAACGTGATTGCAACTATTCTTTTGGTAAGTATGGTTGGAGGATCATACCTATTACTTACTCTAGGTCTGTCTACGATAGGTGAAATGATTGTCGTTATGCTCCTTATGTATCGTGTCGTGGGAATCATTGTTGATCTTGGAGACTGGATGAATCGATTTATCAGAGTGTATGGTGAGGTTGAAGAAGGTCTAAATGAGATATTGTTACCACATGAAATTGTTGATAGAGAACATGCGCAATCACTACAAGCACATGGTGGCAGTATCAGCTGGAAAAATGTAGTCTTTGAGTTTGGAAATAATGCAGTGTTTGATAATTTTGACCTGGCTATTACACCTGGACAACGCGTTGGACTGGTAGGTCCATCTGGAGCAGGGAAGTCGACGTTTGTATCGCTCCTATTGCGACAGCATGACATTATCAGTGGAGCAATTGAAATTGATGGACAAAATATAGCAGAAATTACCCAAGATTCATTGCGCACACATATTGCAGTTGTGCCCCAAGAACCGTTACTGTTCCATCGGTCTATTCGTGAAAACATCGCGTATGGTAATCCATCAGCCACTAATAAAGAAATTGAAGAAGTGGCAAAAAAAGCCCAGGCACATGAGTTCATCATGAAGTTAGAAGAAGGGTACGATACAACTGTAGGTGAACGAGGAGTTAAGCTTTCTGGTGGCCAAAAACAACGAGTCGCAATCGCACGGGCAATGCTCAAAAATGCACCAATTCTTGTGCTCGACGAAGCAACATCGGCACTGGACTCTGAAAGTGAGGTGGAAATCCAGAAAGCCCTCCAGACTCTCATGGAAGGCAAGACGGTAATTGCAGTGGCACACCGACTGTCGACACTACGGGAGATGGATAGGATTCTCGTGCTGGAAACAGGAAAGATTGTTGAAGATGGGACGCATGATGAGTTATCCAAAAATGGAGGTACATATCAAAAATTGTGGAATCACCAGGCCGGCGGCTTCCTAACAGAATAAAACCAAACAGCTAAAATTACTTCATCTACTGCGTTGCACTGCGATAAAATAATTGTCACCGTGGATTAACCACGCCTCCACTTATTTTTCTTGCACGCCTTGTATCTAAAGCAATTTTAGCTGTTTGGTGATTGAGCATAAAAAGAACGACACCTTTGGTGGGTCGTTCTTTTGTGTTTAGTTAGCTCTTAAGTGTTTCAAGTGCTCCTAGGGCATAAAATTTAATTTGTGGTTTCATATCTGGATGATTCTCAACTTCTTCTTTAGTGAGCCAGACTGACTGTTCTCCAGGATTTTCTGGAATTATTGTATCTGTCTGACTAGTTGCGTAATAGAGCAGGTCACAATGCTGGTGTTTTGTCCCTCCAACATAATGGATGTTCAGGTGCGCCGGTGTGGCGAGGTGACGATTGCCTTCAGTTAACCCTTCTGGAATGGGTCCTGCATCATAGATGGTTACATCAAGCCCCACCTCTTCTTTGCATTCTCGAATAGCTGCTTGTACGGGATCCTCGTCAAGTTCAACGTGTCCACCAACATGTACCCATACATTGTATTTCTCATGCAGACGGATAAGCACCTTATTGCTGTGAACGATATAGACTCCAACAGTCCAATCGATAAGTTCATGAATATGTGCCATATAGCTTCAGTATACTGTAAGTAATAAAATAGTTAAAAGAGCAGTCTGACTGCTCTTTTATATACTACACCTAACCATAACTACACTAGTCAGACTAGTGTAGTTCGTGTGCTTGTAACTTTCGAGATATGTAGGGAGTAGTATATAGCATAGATGCTATGTTAATTAACTTGATACAATAAACTTATTATGTGTGGAATATTTGGATATGTAGGAAGTAGGACAGCTGAACCAATCCTGATTGAAGGGTTGCGTACCCTTGAGTACCGTGGGTACGACTCAGCTGGTATCTACGTGCCTGGGTACGGTGCGGTTAAGGCAGTTGGTCCGATTGATAACTTGGCAGCTGAAATCACTACAACTATTGGTGGTACATCAGGTATTGCCCATACCCGTTGGGCGACCCATGGCGCACCTACCCTTGAGAACGCCCATCCACACAAAGATATGAGCGAGTCAGTATGGTTAGTGCATAACGGTATTGTTGAAAACTATCGTGAGCTGAAGGAGGGGCTGATGATGCAGGGGATGAAGTTTTATTCTGATACTGATACTGAAGTACTGGCGAAGCTGGTGGGTTCATTCTACGCCGGTGACTTACAAAAAGCAGTCTGTGAGGCACTTCGTCGGGTCCGTGGTACGTACGGCATTGCAGTTATGGCTGAACACGAGCCAGAAAAAATGATTGTGGCTCGTATGGGTAGTCCCATTGTGCTTGGTGTTGGTACCGATGGCATGTTTGTGTCATCAGACCCATCAGCCCTACTGGTGCACACAAAGGACGTTATCTATCTTGAAGATGGTGAACTTGCCCGTGTGACTAAGGATGGGTGTGAGGTAGTTACTCTCGCTGGAGAAAAACGAGAGAAGACTACAGAGAAAGTAGAGTGGGAGGTAGAAGAAATTCAAAAGGGTGGCTACGATCACTTCCTTCTGAAAGAGATTATGGAAATTCCTCAGACGATTGAGAATACAATCCGGGGCCGAATCCTACTTGATAAGGGGCGAGTAAAGCTTGGTGGCCTTGGTGGCTATCTAGAGCAGATTGCCGGACTTAACCGTCTAGTGATGGTTGCTTGCGGGTCTGCAGCGTATGCCACGCAGGTAGGGAAGTATCTCATTGAAGAGTATGCAAAGCTTCCGGTTGATACAGAGCTTGCCAGTGAGTATCGGTATCGTTCAGTCATTGCTGACCCAAAAAGTGCGGTGCTTGCAGTCACACAGTCTGGAGAGACCGCTGACACTCTTGCTGCAGTGCGTCTGGCAAAAGAAATGAACCTGCTTACACTAGGCATCGTAAATGTCGTTGGCTCTACTATTGCTCGCGAGACTGATGCGGGTGTCTATAATCACGCTGGCCCTGAGATTAGTATTGCGTCGAGCAAGGCAGTAGTCTCGCAGATAGTGGTAATGATTCTTATTACCGTCCTCATAGGCCGAGAGAAGGAGATGACACAAGCAGAAGGAACAGAGATTCTCACTGCACTGTCTGAACTGCCTGACATCATACAGAAGGTTCTTGACCAGCATGAAGCCATTAAAAAAGTGGCTGAAAAATACGCGCACTATCAAGATGCGATGTACATCGGACGAAAATTCCATGCCCCAATAGCCTACGAAGGCTCATTAAAGCTCAAGGAGGTAACGTACATCCACGCTGAGGCGTATGCAGGTGGCGAACTTAAGCATGGTTCTATTGCGCTACTAGACGAAAACTTCCCGGTGATTGCCTTGGTTCCGCAAGATGATGTCTATGAAAAGATGGTGTCCAACATTGAAGAAGTAAAGGCACGCAAGGCTCCAGTACTGGCTATTGCTACGAAAGGAGACAAGCACATCAAAGATCTGGTGGATGACGTCATCTATATACCGAAAGTACACCCAATTGTGCAACCAATTGTTTCAGTTATCCCAACCTACCTATTCGCCTACTACGTTGGTGTGGCTAAAGGCATCAATGTCGACCGCCCTCGAAACTTGGCGAAGTCAGTGACGGTGGAATGAGTCAGGAAAATGAACGTATAAAGAGACTGGTACAAAGTACCAGTCTCTTTATATTTTAGGAGTATCATCCAGGCTACGAAGGTTACGGTCCGTACTGCTTATGCCGGTCAATATTTAATGAGACAAGTTTCATGGTAGTTTTAGTCAGGATATCTGACCGTGAGTTCGATGTGAAGGCAAGAGGTCTGTGTAAAAAAGATAGCATGCTCCACATAAAGTGATGATACTGAGTACTAAAAACAATCCACCAACTATTTGGTCAAACTGTAGTATGTGCATAGTTCGCAGGAGGTAGTCCCAGTCATGGATGACACTACTTCCACCAAGTAATGGAAGTGCCTGGGCCTGTGCATCACCAGCATAGATGCTCACGCTTTGTAGTGCAGTAGAGGTCCACCAAGCACCAAAGCCAGCAGCAAATATCTGTCTTGAGCGAAGAAAATAGATTGTCACTATGAGAGGAATACCAATTTCAAACATAGTGCCACCTAGAATGTATACAAATTGATTAAAAAATATAAAAATAGCATGCCCAGCCTCATGGAAGATAAGATTTACATGTTCAATACCGTACCAATTTTCATGAGATATATAGCGACTGATACTTACATACAGCAGGAGCAGGACAAAGAGTATTTTTATGTATTTTGTTTCTACCATGTGCCAATATTTTTCATTGACACCCATGGCTCTGCTGTAGGAAGTGCTTCTCCGGCCTGGAGTATCTCGACAGACACACCATCAGGTGATTTGATAAAAGCCATTTTGCCGTCTTTTGGTGGACGATTGATAGTAACGCCGGCTTCTATCAGCTTTTGACACGTTTGATAGATGTGTGCTACCTCGTACGCCAGATGCCCAAAGTTGCGACCGTTTGTGTATTGTTCAGTATGACCCTCAGCATCAGGCCAGTTATAAGTGAGTTCAAGTATAGGCGCACTAGTTTCCTTCGCACTTTGTTCATTTTCATCAGCAGTAAGAAATACGTTGGTAAACGTTCCAGCTTCTGAGTCATATCGACGGATTTCAGTCATCCCCAGTTTGGTGCAGTAAAAATCGAGTGATGCTTCGAGGTTTGATATGCGAACCATGGTGTGTAGATATTTCATGCTAGCAGTATACCAAAAAAAGACTATCTCAATAATTTTATTGTGATAGAAATGTTTTGAACTTCGTTTAATTCAATACATAAAAAACCGCGCACATCATTTTGTGCGCAGCTCTAGAAGCTAGTTGGGCTGCCAAACTTTGTTGCAGAGATCGAGAAAGTGATTCTTATGTTTCTCGCCTGTGACCCATGTGACCCCATCAGTCTTTGGGAGGGTGACATATTTCTCACCAGGGTTACAGCCGTCTTGTACGGATGGCCTTGTCAGGACAAGGAAGTATGGTCTTCCGCGAATTCGTCCCTGGTCAGCAGTCTTGACTCCCCAGACCCTACCAGCCATCTTTTCTTCAGATACTTGTAGTGTGTTAAATGCAGCAACTGCATGGCAATAGGGCATAAAAGTATTCATCACACTAATTGGTGAGGTGAATAGTGGAGCCATTACTCCATTGTGAGTATTCATTTTGTACACTCCCGTTCTGCTGATTTTATTACGCTTCCATGCAACAGTGTACTTTTTCGCTGTAGATGTCAACTGTCTAAGTATGAGAGTCTACGTGGGAATAACACAATTAATTGTGTTATTCTGTATATATATATGGCACGAAAAAAATTAGAAGAAAGGCACGTACGTAAACTCCTTAAGAACACTGGTGGAACAATGCTGGTATCTCTGCCTATAGAGGTAGTTCGTGAACTGAAGTGGCGTGATGGACAGAAGGTGGTAGTAAAGAAGCGTGGGGAAGGGATTTTAATCGCAGACTGGAACGCCTAAGTATATGCAAACACTACTATGATACGAAGTCTATTATTTGTTGTGGGCGTTGGTGTGGTACTGACGTACTTCGGTGTACAGATACCCCATGCACAAGTTGGAGATGTGGTCGGGGATGTGGTGGCAGAAGTAATGCAAAAAGTGAATTATTCACAGCAGTCTGAGCAGACAGTGCTGGGTGCACACGATGTGTTCTCAGTAATTGATGGAGACACGTTCACCATCTTTATTGGCGATACAAAAGAATCAGTGCGAGTACTCGGTATAGACACACCTGAAACACAGTACTCAAGTAGCGGGGCTGACTGCTTCGGCGCAGAAGCATCTGCGCATGCAACAGCCTTGCTTGAAGGTAGGACAGTAGAGCTCATGGCTGATCCTTCGCAAGACACGCGCGACATATACAATCGTCTACTGGCATTCGTTACGCTCCCCGATGGACGGGATTTTGGTCAGGTCATGATTGCTGATGGCTACGCTTATGAGTACACCTTTAGGGGTATTGCTCATAAAAACCAAGCGCTCTACGTAGCCACAGAGACGCGCGCCCAACGAGATGGGGTAGGGATGTGGGAGGACAAAGTCTGTGAATAAGGTAGAAGAAGTCACTGGAGAGCAGTTACGCTGGTTTTATTAAGCATCTTCCTCCTGTCATTCTCTCTAGTTCTTGCCTGAGAGGACATAAAATACTAGCTTTTTCTCATTTATTTGGTACTATATTGCCCACCTGCAGTCTTTTTCTGTAGGGAGATCACCACCCATCGTCTAATGGTTACGGAATGAAAAGTATATCTTTTCATCCGGTCGTGACGAAGGAACGAATTGTCGATATTCATGAGACAATAGGCGGCTAGGTTTGAAAACCCAGTCTCCGCCAGAACAGACAAGTACAGTTGACCACTACACACATGGTCCCATCGTCTAATGGTTACGGAATGAAAAGCACGTCTTTTCATTCCGGTCGTGACGAAGGAGCGAATCGCTGATATTTATTAAGCGATAGGCGGCTAGGTTTGAAAACCCAGTCTCCGCCAGAACAGACAAGTACAGTTGACCACTACACACATGGTCCCATCGTCTAATGGTTACGGAATGAAAAGCACGTCTTTTCATCCGGTCGTGACGAAGGAGCGAATCGCTGATATTTATTAAGCGATAGGCGGCTAGGTTTGAAAACCCAGTCTCCGCCAGAACAGACAAGTACAGTTGACCACTACACACATGGTCCCATCGTCTAATGGTTAGGACGCTAGGTTTTCATCCTAGAAATCGGAGTTCGATTCTCCGTGGGATCACAAA
>Ga0222632_1000117_pt1 | contig 60502 bp, 54 predicted proteins | sample AntAcemetageno46_FD_179828 | JGI IMG/M metagenome (GOLD analysis project Ga0222632, IMG submission 179828) | Saline water microbial communities from Ace Lake, Antarctica - #46 | ecosystem: Environmental > Aquatic > Non-marine Saline and Alkaline > Saline | place: Antarctica: Ace Lake | collected...
GTTGAAAGCTTAAAAACAACTCTTCTTGATAGTCTTTTTTGCCTTGCATTCTTCAAGATACAAACTATCTCCTTTCAATCCCTTTCCCTAGTTTTGGCTTATTAACATAGTTGTGCAACAAGCACAACAGCTAAAAGACACTCTTCATTTTGTTTTGCATCTCAGTAATTTCTCGCATTTCAAGGGCGGAATGGGAAAGCCCATTATTATCGATGACTATTCTGTACTGCATTTTAAAAGCAAGCGAGAGGCCGCTTTCACGACATTGCTCTCGGGTGGATTGGTAATTGGCGGATTGTTCTTTCTTGGATTGTTTCTCTACGACCGGCGGGATATGACTATTTTATACTTCAGTCTTTTTTGTGTTTTTTATGCTTACCGCGTTATTGGAAGTCAGAGCTATATTCTCCATGAACTCCTTCCTAATCTTTCATTTTCTATTGCCATTCGGCTAGAATATCTCTCGCTGTATATTTCTGTCTTGCTCTTTGCAGAATTCTTAAGACATCTGTATCCAGAAGAAATGAACAAGCAGATTCTTAGACTATTCCGCTATGTCTCTATTTTTCAAGCACTCATTATTTTCTTGCCTGTTTATTATTTCACAGCCCTTTTTCAATTCTACATCATAGCTGCTGTTGGATTTATGGGGTATGGACTTTTCATCTTCATTCTTGCAGCATTCAGAAAGCGAATTGGAGCAAAACTGGCTTTGAATTCTAGCATGCTTTTAGTATCCGCCTTTATTATCCTTGTTCTGGAGTTCTGGAAAGTCATTCCCCCGCAACCAGAGATGTTGATTCTCCTTTATATCGGCTTTTTCCTTTCTCAATCCTTATTGCTTTCTTATCGTTTCGGACTGAACCAACAACGCTTACTTTGGAAAACAGAGGCAAGCTCTAGAAGCAAGACGGAGTTCATTTCAAATATGAGTCATGAAATTCGCACTCCATTGAATGCTATTTTGGGGGTTTCTACACTAATGGAGACTAAGATGACCGACGTCATTGAACGCAATAAAATAACAAGTATTCGCAAGCATGCCGAGCAACTTACTAATGTGGTAAATGAGATATTGAGCTTTTCAGAACTCGAATCAGATGACATTCAAATAAAAAAAGAAGTTTTTGACATCCATGAAGTTTACAATCGCTTAATCACCTCCCTTCATTCTTTAAAAGGCAATAAAAGCATAGAGTTAAATGGTTTTCTGGATGATTCTATTCCACATGCGGTTAAAGGCGACTCCATGAAATTTAAACAGATTCTATCTCACCTAGGAGGAACCGTTCTCCGCAGCGTTGAAATGGGCTCTATAGATGTTTCCATGAAGTGCATTAAAGAAACTCCGAAAGCGCTATTGTTGGAGGTTCGATTTAATATACCTATGGGAAGTTTAGGCTCAAGATTACTTGACTTCTACCAAGATACAAGTGGTAAGTTTATAGACATTCAGGCCATGAAGTCGAATAGCCATATACTTGGACTCTTTACCTCGTCTCAGATTATCAAGGCAATGGGTGGAAGTGTTTTTGTTGAAGGCAGTCCTGTACGCTCCTTCGGATTTAAGGTGCCACTCGAGAGAATTGTGAGGCCTATTGAAGAATCTTTGCGTGAAATAAACGGGAACTTGCGCATATTGGTTGCCGAAGACAATCCGGTAAATCGCAAGTTGATCGAGATGATGTTCAATAGTTTTGGCCTGCATCCTTTTATGGTGGAAGATGGCAAAGAAGCCTACGAAAAAGTGCGAGACGGCAATTTTCATATGGTATTTATGGATCTGCGAATGCCTGTAATGGACGGAATTGAGTCTACTCGAAGGATCGTAGACGAAGTGCTACATAGACCCATTATTATTGCCCTTACGGCGAACTCGACTGAAAAAGACCGTCATCTCGCTATGGAAGCAGGAATGAACGACTTCATGACAAAACCAATGAAAATCAGCGAACTAAAAGATATGATTCTCAAGTGGCAAAGCGTAAGTGAGATATTAGATGTGCTTTAATTTAATGCGCAATCGGCCACAGTCTATTTGCCGCCAATCCAATACTCTTCGATCCTTTCATTGGCTTGATGCACTTTGCTCCTGTAAATGGACCAAAGGCCGGTAAGACTAAACTCTGCTTATTGAAATGGAAACAAGGCATATTTATGCTTTGTCTTGCTCTACCTCGAATACGCACTTTTGGGTGGATATGTCCGGAAATCTGAAATCCGTCCTTTCGCTTACTATCTTCTTCATGAAGCAGAATGAAGGGACCAAGCAGAAGTTCTGAAACACAGAGAATACGATTTGAGAAAGTTGAATTGAGAAACTTTTGATCGTGATTTCCAACCACTAAAATGAATTCTATTTCAGGATGAGTTTCCATCCAATCAAAGAAGTCATTCCATTCGGAGTTTGGATCAGAATGAAAAAGATCACCTAGAAAAACCAGTTTTTGAAGGCGATGTTTTTGAACTAAGGTTTCTAATTGAAGAATGGCTTCTCTTTTTATAGCGGCCGGAATGGCTATTCCGTTATTTCGAAAGTGCTGTACTTTTCCTAGGTGGAGATCTGAAATCACCAGCCATTCTTTTCTGATCTCAAGTGAGAAATCGGAATACAATTGTATATCTTCTCCAGCCCACTTAACCTGAATTTGAGTTTCAGACACTATTTCAAAATCATATAGACTTTCCACTATTCTACACTTTGTGCTAAAATTCGGGCAATTCGATCTTCTAATTGTTCGGTACTCATTTTCTGTCTCAAACGGTCTACCAAAATAGGAAAGCACAATGGACTCGGATACTTAATATCCTGCAAAAGAATTTCTTGATTCTGAATGCGCTCCAGTGCGCTTCGCAGTCTTCCCTCTTCAAGTTGAAAATCCATGGTTTCAGCATATGCCTGTTTCAATAAAATGTGATCTGGCTCGTATTCTTCAAATACCTTAAAAAGCAAGGCGCTTGAATTTTGAAGATGCCTTTCTTTGATTTTCTGACCTGGGTAGCCTTTGAATACCATTCCGGCGATGTATGCGATATCGTGAAAACGCCTTTTGGCCATTTCAGAAGCATTGACGCTTGTACTTATATGATCCAATAAATTCTCCGTTGCAAAGAGTGATTGAAGGAAGTCTTGGTTTAAATCGATCTGTTGCTCCGTTAATAGTTCAAAACCATAATCGTTCATTGCTATTGAAAAGGAGCATGGCAGCGTTTGCCCTATTCTCCAGGCAACGAGATATGCCATACCTTCATGTACCAATCTCCCTTCAAAAGGATAAAAGAAAAGGTGAAAACCTTCATCACTTTCTAATCGCTCAATCAGAAACTGTTTCTCGTTAGGCACAACAGAATATTCCTTTTGCCACTGAATCATCGGTTGAAGAAATGCCAACTCTGGATGTCCATCTCCTCCTTTTCCGGCCTCTACCCACTTCCTCCTCAGCATTTTTCCCAATTGGGCTGAAAGGGGCAATCGGCCTCCATTCCAAGCGGGTACAATTCCCATTTTCTTATTCGATCGCTGCACATTTACTGTCATTTCACGAATTTCCAGCAACTCTAAGTTTTGACCTGCAAACCAAAAAACATCGCCTTTCTTCAACTTACCAATAAAATACTCTTCTACATGACCTAAAACAGGGCCTCGCTTTAGCTTCACTCGAAGCATCGTATCGCTAACTATGGCTCCAATGCTCATTCTATGGCGCATCGCCACTCTTCTCGATTCAACAAAATACCTTCCATCTTGCTCGTCTTGCACTAATTTGTGGAAGTCTTTATAGGCCTCCATCAGGCCTCCCGTAGTTAAGAAGGAAAGGCAATTTTCCCATTCTTCTCTTGAAATCGTGCGGTAGGCAAAAGTAGATACGACTTCTTTGTACACTGCTGCTTCGTAGAAGCCATCTGAAACAGCAAGAGTGGTTAAATATTGAAGAAGGATATCAAAGGTTCGGGTATAGGGAAGTCTTTCTTCAATGAGCTCTTCTTCAATAGCCGTTCTCAAAGCCGCCGACTCAAGTAATTCAAGCGCATGGGTGGGAACAAAATAAATCTGACTCTTAGCACCCGGTTGATGACCACTTCTTCCTGCTCTTTGTAAAAAGCGTGAAATCCCCTTGGGGCTACCTATTTGAAATATGCGATCTACCGGTCTAAAATCGACACCTAAATCTAAGCTTGAGGTGCAGATAACCGCCTTAATGGTTCCATGAAAAAGGGCGTCTTCTACCCAGAAGCGGAGTTCTTTGCTTATTGATCCGTGGTGCATTGCCAACCTTCCTGCTAAGTCGGGTTTGGCATCGAGCAATCGCTGATACCAAATTTCGGCTTGGCCACGGGTATTGGTAAATACCAAGGCACTTTCAGAGGCCTCAATGAACGGTATAAGATCAGGTAAAAGTTGCAGTCCTAAATGGCCTGCCCAGGGGAGTTTTTCTATTTTTTCTGGTAGAATAGGTACAATTTCAATCTGTTTATGAATATTGGCTTTAATTAAAACGGCTTCCTTGTATTTATTGCCTAATAATACCTCTACAGCTTGAGAAAGGTTTCCAATGGTTGCCGAGATTCCCCAGCGCTTAAGGTCAGGCGAAAGGGTGTTTATATGCGCTAAGGCCAACTCCATTAGATTGCCTCTTTTTGTTCCAATGAGTTCATGCCATTCATCAACTACAATGGCTTCTACGAAATTAAAATGCCGTGCATGCTGCTTTTGGGCAAAGAGAATGTGCAGGCTTTCAGGTGTTGTAATGAGCAGATCTGGCATTTGCCTTTTTTGCTTCTCCTTTTCTTTCTGAGAAGTATCTCCTGTTCTTATTTCAATTCTAAGTTCTAGTCCGAGTGCGAAAGCAGCCCGCTCAGCAGATTGCAGAATTTCTTTTGTAAGAGCACGGATAGGACTAATCCATATAACCTTTAACCCCTTATTCTTTGGGTTGAGTTGAAGTAAGAGCGGAAGCAAAAGTGAATAGGTTTTACCACTACCTGTGGGTGCATTCACAATGCCTTCTTTGCCTTGAAGCACATTTGTCCATGCTTCCGTTTGAAAAGGAAAAGGCTTCCACCCATTTCCCTTGAACCATGCAAACGCAGGCTTTAGTTTCGATTGAATTTCTTTTTGAGTCATAGCAGCCTTGATCTAAGCCTACAAACTGAAAAAAGTTTAGTCTACCGGACTAAGATTCTTTTCGCGGTTTATGATGTCGCTCAAAGTACTTTTCTTGAGTAGCTCAACGGTTTCGTTCCTCAATTCAAGAAAGACATCGCGCAGCCCGCAAGTCTCTTCATCATGGCATTCGTCGCAGCGCTCGTAGTATTTATAAGTAACGCATGGAAGAAGCGCGATAGGTCCATCGAATAAGCGCATTACGTCGGCAAGATTGACTTCTTCAGGAGATTTAATCATATAATATCCTCCCCCCGGACCCTTCTTGCTGCCAAGGATACCTGACTTGCGTAAATCTAGAAGTATAGCCTCCAAAAACTTCTGTGGAACCGAAGCTTGCTCAGATATTAAATGAATTGTAATAGGCTCCGCCTCTGTCTTCCGTGCTAGAAGTAAAAGGGCATTGATACCGTATTTCGCTTTCTTTGAGAGCATGGTTCAAAGGTACATCCCCTCCAGAGCTTAAAGAAGAAATAGTTATCGAGGCCCCATTGCTTATTCTTATATTCGTGTTTTGAAGAATCTAATAAAAATTACATGACAAAGACACCTATTACAGTGGCACATGGCGACGGCATTGGGCCAGAAATTATGGGGGCCGCATTAAAAATTATATTGGCAGCAGGAGCTCAATTAGACATTGAGACAATAGACATTGGAGAGAAAGTATATCTGGCTGGAAATACCGCAGGAATGGCTCCAGAAGCATGGGATTCGCTTCGCCGCACAAAGGTTTTCTTAAAAGCGCCCATCACCACCCCGCAAGGAGGAGGATATAAAAGCTTAAATGTAACCACACGTAAAACCCTAGGATTGTACGCTAATGTGCGTCCGTGTATCTCCTATAGTCCTTATGTTGCTACCAAGCATCCCATAATGGATCTTGTAATTGTGCGTGAAAACGAAGAAGATTTATACGCAGGCATAGAGCATCAACAAACAGATGAAGTAACTCAGTGTTTGAAGTTAATCTCTTCTCCAGGTACTGAAAAAATCATTCGATTTGCATTTGAATATGCCAAGGCATACGGCCGTAAAAGGGTAACCTGCTTTACCAAAGACAACATCATGAAACTGACCGATGGTTTGTTCCATAAATTGTTTGATGAAATCTCAGCAGAGTATCCTGAGCTAGAAAGCGAGCACTGGATTGTAGATATAGGTGCCGCAAAATTGGCAGACACCCCAGAGAATTTCGATGTAATTGTAATGCCAAACTTATATGGAGATATCCTTTCCGATGTTGCGGCTCAAATTACCGGTTCTGTTGGATTAGGAGGTAGTGCAAACATTGGTCAAGACTATGCCATGTTCGAAGCCATTCATGGTTCCGCTCCGCGTCGTGCAGGTCAAGATGTTGCAAATCCAAGCGGATTATTACTTGGAGCCATTCAGATGTTGGTCTATATAGGTCAGTCTGAAGTTGCTGAGAAGGTTCACAATGCTTGGTTGCGTACCATGGAAGACGGCGTTCATACATATGATTTGTACAAGGAAGGAACCAGTACCGAAAAGGTAGGGACCTCTTCTTTCGCAGATGCAGTTATTGCTCGTCTAGGTCAATCTCCCGTGAAACTGAAGCCTATCGTTTACAAGAAAGGAGACAATGCAAGAATTCAAGGATTGGCATCGCCAACCATTCCTGCAAAAAAGGAGACCGTAGGCGTAGATATCTTCCTTCATTGGACAGGAGATAAGCGCGATCCGAATGCGCTTGGAAAGCAATTAGAGGCTTTTACTTCAGGTGCTTTTAAATTGCAGATGATCACCAATAGAGGTCTAAAAGTATATCCTAACGGACATCCTGAGACCTTCTGTACAGACCATTGGAGATGTCGTTTCACCTCTGAGTCGATGTCAGAAGCCGGTAGTTATGCTGATGTTCTTTCTCTTTCGAATCAAATATCAAAAGCAGGACTCGACATTATCAAAACAGAAAACCTTTGCACCTTTAACGGTGAGAAGAAATTCTCAATGGGTCAAGGACAATAGTCTATTTCAGAATGATTAAGAAAAAGTCTGGCAAATTGCCAGACTTTTTTTTATCCAAAATCTAACATCCGTCAGTATTAAATATCATCCTTAATAATAACTTTGAATAAATGAAACCTCTGCATGAAAACCATTCTCGTACCCACTGATTTTTCAGAAAACGCCCTTCAGGCGCTTGAAGTAGCTATCGAAATTGCCAAAAGAGCTGGTGGTAGCGTAATTGCTTTCAATGCCTATGATATTCCATACAGTCAGAATGTTATGACGATTTCCCTTCTCGAAATAATGAAGGAGAATTCAGAGAATGGTATGAAAGATATTTATGCGAAATTAGAAGCCAGTGGAGTTCCTTTTAGGGTTGAATCTCGCCCCGGTAATCCCATTCGGGTCGCAAAAGAATTGACTAAAAAAGAAAATGCAGATTTGGTCGTATTGGGCACCAAAGGAGCTAGTGGAATTGAGGAGATTTTAATTGGAAGCAATGCGGCTTCTATTCTTCATGCCGTTGACTGTCCGGTATTGGCAATTCCCTCCAATGGAAAAATAGATAACTGGAAAACAATAGTTTACGCTTGCGATTTAAACAACAATGGCGAATTAGAAGCGCTGAGGCAATTGAAATCCATTGCAACTACTTTTGGAGCCAGCATTTCTATAGTGCATGTTCAAAATAAAGACGACCAAGAACTACACGTTATTAACCGATATCAGTATGAGAAGTATCTAGATGGAATTGAACTTTCTTTCCATGTTCTGGATGATATAGACGGAATTGAAAAAACCATTTTGAAATTTGCCGAAGAGCAGAATGCAGATCTTCTTGCTCTTTTAGCCCGTAGATATGGATTTTTACAAGGAATGTTCCATAAAAGCATGACGAGCCAGATCGCCTACCACAGTAGATTGCCGTTTTTAACACTGCACGAAGGCTAAGCAAAGCCTTTGTTTTACCTTCGCTCCACCAATAGAAATTGTATTTTATTAGGTGGGTTTTTTTTTGCTAAACCCATCCAAAGAATTGTCCCTCCCTCTGTAAGAGATTAAAGCGCATGAAACATCCCATTACGGCACTCATTCCTACCTACAATGAAATTGAGCATATTGAAGCCGTTATTCACAGCGTTTCGTTTGCTCAAGAAATATTAGTTGTAGATAGCTTTTCAAATGATGGCACAGCAGAAAAAGCAAGAGAATTAGGTGCCACGGTAATTCAACGTGCATACGATAATTCTGCCTCTCAAAAGAATTGGGCCATTCCTCAAGCCAAATTCGAATGGATTATTCTAGTAGATGCAGATGAACGTATAACCAAACCTCTGCAAGATGAAATCATTCAATTACTTCAAAATACACCCAGCTGTAAATCGTATTGGATATACCGTTCGAATATTTTTATGGGAAAACGGATTCGCTTTAGTGGATGGCAAGGAGATAAGGTGATCCGGTTTTTCCATAAAGACTTTTGTAAATATGAGGAAAAACATGTCCATGCCGAAGTGCTCACAAACGGAAAAGTAGGTGTGTTAAAAAATAAGCTAGACCACCTCACATATAAAGGATTGCGACATCTACTAGACAAAAGCGATTGGTATACCACCTGGGGTGCTTACGATCGCTCCAATAGAATAAAGAAAGTTGGATTCTTTCAATTGGTCTTTAAACCCTTTTTCACCTTTTTTAGAGACTACATTTTACGTTTCGGCTTTTTAGACGGAAAAGTTGGATTTATTCTCTGTGCTCAGGCATCTTGGTATGTCTTTTTTAGAGCCGTTAAAATTTGGCGAATAAATGAAGGCGAAGCCCTTCCGAGAAAGAAATAAGCTGAAGCAATTGATTTCAACATAAATAAGTGGCTTCCCCTTTATTCACAATGCATACAGATGAAGTAGAGTATGCTCTCTATCCTTTATATAGGTAATGCATGCGTTATTGCGCTCGGAAATAAAGATGTAAATGATAAAATCGATACAAGAAAACAGCATTGTAAAGGCAATTCGTTACTCTACATTTAATGCGATGAAACCATGCATGAGGAAGATCACTCCGAAATTAAAAGAGTCATGCAATAGCATCTCGACGATCTAAGAATAGCAGGCTTTCTATTTAATTTCTAGCCTTTCTACGAAGATTAGAAGTATGGGCATGCCTCCCAAGATTGGTATAACTAGAAATCAGAAACATTCGGAATCAACAAGACATTTATAGCCGAAAAGATGCCAAGAGTTTTAGAATCTATGATTCATTTAAGAAGGCGGCTTTAAAGAGTACCAGCGAAATGAGAGAACTCGAAAGCTTCAAGGAGTGGTAAAAAAAAACTAGCGCACCTTTTTTAGGTGTCTATCAAATCGACTAATCGATTCTGGCTTTCCAATTAAATAGAGTAAGTCGTTGCGTTCAATAAGCGTTTCTGCTGTCATATGACTGATCAATTTACGATCGCGTTGAATGGCCATTACATTAATATCAAACTGCTGGCGCACCTTAGACTCAAACAAAGTCTTGCCGGTTAATTCTGGCACATCTTGCATAATACGGAGGCAGCTGATTCTCAATTCTGGCACATTAAGTGTTGTGCTCAGCTGAGCTTTTCTAGAGGTCATTGGACGCAGCATTTGGTAATTCTGTGCTCTAAAAGAGTCCGTAAAAAGTTCAATTTCATCCTCAGGAACTAAATATCTATTGAGTACTCGGGTGAATATCTCGATAGATGTTTCGAATTCTTCTGGTATTACCTCATCGGCTCCCAATTTTAATAGCTCATCTATATCTCGCACCCATCTTGTGCGTACCACTACAAAAACTGTTTTACAAATGCTTCGAATGGAGGCAACGATTCGCCTGGTAGCTTGTGAATCTGAAATGGCTACTACTGCCACTCTTGCTTGATATACCTTTAAATGCTCGAGAATATGCGCGTCGGTTGCATCACCATATACAATGGGTTCCCCCAAGGCCTTATTCCTCTTTACGGAAACAGCGTTGGTGTCTACAATTACATAGGGAATTTGACTGGTCTTAGCGGCTAAGGCCAAGTTGGTTCCATTTAAACCATACCCAATAATGATTATGTGATCTTGAAGATTCACTTTTATGAATCCTTCAATTCCCTCTTTTCCTACCGTATCTTTAAAAGAATGAGGAACATAGCGTGTTAAAATTCTTTCTACCCAAGAATTCGAATAATTCATAACAAAGGAAGTGGCTGCCATAGATAGAATAGAAATCGATAAGAAGTATTGAGAAAGGTTTTCATCCATTAATCCATGCAACTGACCTATTCCAGCCAATACAAATGCAAACTCACCCACTTGAAACAATGCAAATCCGGTTAACATGGCTGTTCGAATAGGATACTTCAATGCTGCTGCAGCTATCGTTGCTGCAATCCATTTTAATACAGAAACGCCTAATGCGAACGGTAAAACCAAATACCAATGATGAAAGAGAAAATTGAGATCGAGCAACATTCCAATCGACACAAAGAAAAAACTGGTAAATACCTCCCTGAAGGGAAGAATATCTCCCGTCGCCTGATGGCTATAATCGGAGTCTGAAAGAAGTAAGCCAGCCAAGAATGCCCCTAAGGCTAGAGACAATCCCAGTGAATAGGTGAGCCCGGAAATGGAAAAGCATAAGAGAACGGTAGTAAGTACAAATAATTCTCTACTCTTCGATTTGGCCACCTGATCTAATAGATTCGGAAGGAAATATTTAGATACAAGAAAAAGGATAAGCCCAACGAGCAACATCTTGCCCGCAAGCCATAACAGCTCTCCTCCAATACTCCCACCTACGCCTGCTAAGAGCGGAGTGAGTAACATCATTGGAACCACTACAATATCTTGAAATATGAGAATGCCCAAGGCATTTCTTCCATGCGGGCTGGTAATGTTATTCTGATCTTGAAGGACACGCAATACAATTGCTGTGCTACTTAAACTAATACAAAAGCCAAGAAATACACCTTGAGCTAAGCTCAGGTCAAACGCCATTGAAGCAAGAACAGTAAATAAAATACTCAGGCCTACCTGAAGACTTCCTCCAACCAAAACAGTAGTCTTAATGGCAAATAGTTCGCGAGGCGAAAATTCAAGTCCGATTACAAAAAGGAGCAAGATTACCCCCGTTTCAGAGAGAACGTGAATTCCCTCCATATCCGTTGCGAGGTGCAAGGCTGTTGGTCCGGCAATCAAACCGGTAAGCAGGAAACCTAGTATTACGGGCAATTTAAATCGTCTAAAAACCAAGACAACAAATACTGCCAGAGCCAATATTATAATCACCTCTTTCATTAAATTCATTTCCATAGTACAGCCCCTCCTTTGAGTTTGCCTAAATTACATCCGAAAAAAGATCTTAAAAACGGCGAGTTTGGCGTCATGAAAACTATTTTTAGCAGCAATGGAACATAGTATAGAAGATAAAAGTAGATGTCCTTGGTGTGGCGATGATCCACTTTATGTGAAGTATCACGACGAAGAGTGGGGTAAAGAAGTTCGAGACGATCAAAGTATGTTTGAAATGCTCATTCTTGAAACCTTTCAAGCGGGTCTTAGTTGGATTACCATTTTGCGCAAACGAGAAAATTTTAGAATCGCATTTTTAGATTTCGATGTTGCTCAGGTGGCACAAATGTCAGATGGAGATCTAGAGAGACTCCTTAAAGATGCAGGAATTGTGCGCAACAAACTTAAAATCTGGGCAGCGCGAACAAATGCGCAAGCGTTTGTTAAAGTTGCAGAAGAATTTGGGAGCTTCACAAATTATATATGGAAATTTTCAAATAATAGACCGATTGTTAATCGATGGCGATCGTTGGACGAGATTCCTACCAAAACCGAATTGTCTGAACGCGTTTCAAATGACCTCAAAAGAAGAGGTTTCAAGTTTGTAGGGTCAACCGTTATGTATGCTTATTTGCAAGCGACGGGAATTATAGACGATCATTTATTGGATTGCTGGAGAAAAAAAGAATAGTTCTTTCGTCAAACCCAACACTGAGTAGAATACTTTCGTTCCGTTTTTTACAACACCTATTTCCTTTGGATGAAAGCAAACTGGAATTTTAAATCCACCCCTTATATTTTTCTTATAATTGGAATTCTTTTGAGCAATCCAATAAAAGCTCAATTGATTAAGGTGCTTGATTCTAGTACCAAGGAGTCGCTACCGGGAACGGTTATTATGAGCGAGAATCCGCTGCAAACTATTAGTACAGACAATCGGGGTCAAGCAAATATTGCTGTATTCAAAGGGATTAAAAGAATTCAATTTCGCCTTCTGGGTTACCAGACGCTCATTCTTTCTTATGAAGAGATTCAGTCACTTTCTTTTGTGGTCTCTCTGAGTGAGAGCAATACGCGTTTAGATCAAATTGTAGTTTCTGCCAATCGTTGGACCCAGCCTAAAAATGAGGTTCCATTTAAAATTCGCTCTTTAAACTCAAAAGATATTGCCTTTTTTGCACCACAAACAACCGCTGATATGTTGGCTCAAACGGGCGAGGTATTCATCCAAAAAAGTCAGCAAGGAGGAGGCAGCCCAATGATCCGTGGTTTTGCGGCAAACCGACTTCTCATTTCGGTTGATGGCGTGCGAATGAATACAGCCATATCGAGAAGTGGAAACCTCCAAAACATCATCTCTATCGATCCATTTTCTATAGAGCAAACCGAAGTTCTATTTGGCCCAGGTTCGGTTATGTATGGAAGCGACGCAATTGGAGGTGTAATGAGTTTTTACAGCCTTAGACCGCTGTATTCGCAGAACGACTCCATCCGCATGGAATGGAATGGAAGCAGTCGCTTTGCGTCTGCAAATAACGAAATCGCGAATCATTTCGACTTTAAATTGGGCAAGAAAAAGTGGGCTTGGCTGCTGAGCGCATCCTATACCAGTTTCGATGACCTCTTGATGGGAACTAAAGGACCGGATGAATATCTTAGAAACTTTTCCGTTGAAAGGCAAAACCAAACAGATATAATAGTTCAGAATCCCAATCCTCTTTTGCAATTAGGCTCGGCTTATAATCAGGAAAACGTCTTGAGTAAATTGGCATATAAGCCCAATCCGTATCTCGAATTTATTTATGCAGTCCACTATTCTACCACTTCAAATTATGGCAGGTATGACAGACTTATTCGCACACGCAAAGGAAAACCAAGAAGCGCGGTCTGGGAGTATGGACCGCAGGAATGGCTTCTCAATCAACTTACCATCAAGCATACAAAACCCAATACACTCTACGATGGTTTTACTGTGCATTTAGCGCGACAAGATTTTGAGGAAAGCCGCATTGACCGGAATTTCCAAGACAGCATTCTTCGAACACAAACTGAAAACGTAACGGCCTATTCAGCCAATTTTGACTTATACAAGGCTTTGGGCAAAGGCCACAGCCTTTTTTATGGAGCAGAATGGGTTTTTAATGACGTTCAATCTACTGGACTCGAAACCAATGTAATCAATCAGTTATCTATGCCAAGTGGAAGTAGATATCCAAATTCTCAATGGAATTCTGCCGCCCTCTTTTTATCCTGGCAGAAGAATGTCGACGAGAAACGAAACTACTTCGCCGGACTGCGCTATAATTACTTTTCAATGCAAACGGATTTTTCTCCGAGCGCGCTTTCTTCCACTTTCAATTCTCAATCAGATGAATTGACCAATAGTGCCCTAACTGCAAATGCTGGAGTAGAATGGTCGTTGCCAAAAAATTGGAATGTAAGTGCACATATTTCTTCTGCTTTTCGCAGCCCGAATGTAGATGATGTAGGTAAGTTCTTTGATTCTCAGCCAGGATCTGTAATGATTCCAAATCTAGATCTAGGACCTGAATATGCTTATACTGCAGAAGTAGATATTCACAAGCGCTTAGGCGATCAATTAAACCTTGATTTTGTAGCCTACTATACGCTACTTCGAGATGCTTTAGTGCGAAGAAATAGCACACTCAATGGATCAGATAGTATTGTATTCAATGGTGAATTAAGTCAAGTACAAAGTATTCAAAATGCTGCTTCTGCCTTCGTTTATGGAGTAGAGGCAAAGCTAGAGTACCAAATAAACAGGCGGTGGGATTTCAGCTCGAGTTTGAGTTATCAAAAAGGCGAAGAAGAGTTAGAAGACGGAAGCTTTTCTCCTCTTAGGCATGCCCCTCCTATGTTTGGTAAAACCGCTCTTCGTTATGCGCAGAAGAAAATGATTCTTGAATTTTTTGGATTGTATTCAGCAGCATTGGCAAATGAAAATATGGCAGAAGAAGAGAAGGCAAAAGAACATCTCTACGCCATAGATCAAAATGGAAATCCATATAGTCCTTCTTGGTATACCTTGAATTTTAGAGGTCAGTTCAATCTAAATAAGAATCTTCGGCTTAGTGCAGGAATTGATAATCTTACAGATCAACGGTACAGAACCTATAGTTCAGCATTAGCAGGAGCTGGAAGGAGTTTTATCTTAGGCATTCACCTCCAAGGGAATTGATAATTGAGCTAGCCAAAGTCTAAGCGAAATAGAAATACTCTTTTCTTCCTCAGATTAAACCCTGCATTGCTCAAAATTGAAATGGGTCGGCCCTTTATTCAGTGTCGGCAGTTTAAACCCCAACTATCCATTCGCCTTCGTATTGAAAGGTTTAAATCGCAATACGGCAGGAATTTATTTAGAAAACACCTTGCCGCTGCAAGGAAAATTGAATTGAAGTAACTAATTTTTATTGCGTTAAAGCTCGAATAGATGCTTTATGAATATTCAGGCTTAAACAAAGTCATCTTGTCTATACGGACCCTGATCCTCTTCTGAAGCAATCATTCGGCAATAGCTTTCATAGCGACTGGGCGCCAATTCATTCTTCTCGTATGCTTTTATAACTGCACATCCAGGCTCTTCAAGATGAATACAGTTATGAAATTTACACAGCTTACTGAGTTCAAAAATTTCAGGGAAGTAGTCTCCAATTTCTTCCTTTTCCATATCCAATAGTCCGAAACTTTTAATACCCGGAGTATCAATAATTTCCGCATTAAAAGAAAGCTCAAAAAGCTCGGCAAAGGTGGTCGTATGCTGACCTTGTAAATGTTGCTTACTAATTTCCTTAGTGCGCAATGCCAAGGTAGGATCCAGCGCGTTAATCAGGCTGCTTTTTCCAACTCCTGAATTTCCAGAAACCAGCGTTGTTTTACCGCTTAAAATCTCCTTCAAATTTTCTACGCCCTGGCCTGTCAAAGTACTTACAATATGAACGGGGTAGCCTGCCCTTTCATAGACGGTCTGAACATATTCCAATTCAGCCTCTTCGTTCTCGGTATGTAGATCGGATTTGTTAATGACAATGTGTGTTGGAATATCATATGCTTCAGAGGTCGCTAAAAATCGGTCTACAAAACCCAAGAGGGTTTTTGGAGGAACAAGTGCGATAATTAAAAAACTCTGATCTAGATTCGCTGCTATAATATGAGCCCGCTTTGAAAGGTTTACTGATTTACGAATGATGTAGTTTTTGCGCGCCTCTATTTCCTTTATATAGCCTTTATTATCTGCTTCATCTTCAAAATCAACCCAATCGCCTACCGATATCGGATTGGTGTTTTGGATGTTTCGCAGTCTAAAATGGCCGGCTAAGCGGCATGGCACCAGTCTATTCGTTTCATCTCGAACGATATACCAACTACCTGTAGATTTCAACACCTTACCTCGCATGCTGCAAAGGTCGTATGACTTGGGTATCTTTTAACACGTTTTTATGCTGCTCTATGGCATTCAAACGAAGTATATTTGACAGATAACTGTTATTAGGAATAAAATCCGCTTTAAATGAAAAATATTTTATTAGCTGGCTCTTTGCTCATAGGCCTTGGCTCCTTGCAGGCTCAAAAGAGTATACAATTCGAGGAGTACGATCTCGACAATGGTTTGCACGTGATTTTGCATGAAGATCACACAACACCCATTGTTGCTGTAACGGTACTTTACCACGTAGGATCTAAAAATGAAGTGGTTGGAAGAACTGGATTTGCTCACTTTTTCGAACATCTGCTCTTTGAAGGAAGCGAAAATATAAAGCGTGGTGAGTACATGGAAATTGTGCAAAGTAATGGCGGCGCATTAAATGCAAACACCAGCCAGGATCGCACATTTTATTATGAGGTATTACCAAGTAATAAATTGGAACTGGGCCTTTGGTTAGAATCTGAAAGGATGCTACACGCCAAAATTGATATTGACGGTGTAGAAACGCAACGTGAAGTTGTTAAAGAAGAGAAGCGATTAAGAGTCGATAATCAACCTTATGCTACTTTTTCGCAGAATATGTTCAAGCGTGCATTTCCGAATACAGTATATGAGTGGGTTCCAATTGGAAGTATGGATGATTTAAATGCCGCTCAACTAGATGAGTTTATCGATTTTTATAAGCAGTACTATCTTCCCAATAACGCTACTCTTTCTATAGCTGGCGATATCGATCCTGAGGAAGCGAAGGAACTCATTGCAAAATATTTTAGCGATGTTCCACGCGGGGCAGACGTTGTTCAGCCTGACTTTAAACTTCCTGCACTTCCTGAAGGGGGCGTTGAAGATGTAGTTTATGACAACATTCAACTTCCTGGCATATTTATGGGGTACCGAACTCCTGGACAAACGGATGAAGATTCCTATGCAGTTGCAATGTTGGCTCAAGTTTTATCTCAAGGAGAAAGTTCTAGATTATACAAGAAAATGGTAGACCAAGAGCAAAGTGCAGTCGCTGTTTTTGCCTTTCCTTTCCAACTTGAGTCTTCTGGAATGCTAATTACATTAGCCATTGCGAATCAAGGTGTAGAGCTAGATCAAGTTGAAGCATCTATACTAGCAGAAGTTGAACGCTTGAAAACAGAGCCCATTGGAGAACGTGAGTTTCAAAAACTGCAAAATCAGTTAGAAAGCGGATTTGTATCAAGCAATTCTAATATGTCAGGAATCGCTGAGAGCTTGGCAGACTACCATACCTACTATGGCGATGCAAATTTGATCAACACAGAAATCAATCGGTACAGAAAAATTACTGCTGCAGACTTACAGCGCGTTGCTAATAAGTACCTCACTAAAGACAATCTAGTTAAACTTAAATACTTGCCGAAGTCTCAGGAAACGGGAAGTTTATAATTCAGATACATAAGGAATACCACGAAAATGAAAAAGATATTATTTGCCTTGGCCTTTATTGGTCTTAGCCTTTCCTCTTTTGCTCAGCTAGACCGCAGCATCCGACCAGAACCTGCTCCCGAGCGCCAATTGAAAATTGGAAATGCAAAGAGCTTTGAATTGAAAAACGGCCTAACAGTCATAGTTGTCTCAGATAGAAAACTACCGAGAGTTACCTATTCGCTTATCATGGATCGCAAGCCGATCAACGAAGGCGATAAAGCAGGTGTAGCTGATATGATGGGTCAAATGCTCACAGAGGGAACCACTACTCGTACCAAAGAGCAACTCGATGAAGAGATTGACTTCATGGGTGCAAACCTAAGCACGGGTGTGAACAGAGCCTTCTCATCTGGACTTTCGAAATACAAAGAAGAATTAATCGCTTTGTTAGCAGATGTTGTTCGCAATCCTAGCTTTCCAACAGAAGCATTCGACAAACTGAAAAAGCAGTCTGAAAGCGGTCTAGAATCTTCTAAAGACGATCCTTCTGCCATTTCATCAAACCTTACCAGCGCCGTTCTTTTTGGAAAAGATCATCCCTATGGCCAAATAATGTCTCAGGCCAGCCTCGAGACTTTAGAACTTCAAGATGTAAAAAACATGTATTCTGAGCTTGTTAGTCCAGAAAACACATACATCGCAATTGTGGGTGATATCTCGAAGAGAGAGGCGAAGAAACTCGTTAAGAAGTACTTCAAAGATTGGACAAGTACAAGCGTTTTGAGCACAGAAATTCCTGTTTCTCCTGCATCTACTCCTACCAATACCGTTCATATTGTAAACAGACCCGCTTCAGTTCAATCCGTAATTGAAGTAACACATACCATTGACTTAAAGCCTGAATCTGCTGATCATATGGCGGTAAGAGTTTTAAATCAGATTTTAGGTGGAGGTAGCTCAGCTCGTTTATTTAAGAATCTGCGCGAAGACAAAGCCTATACCTATGGCGCCTACAGCCAAATGAATACCGACCGGTATGTTGGAACTGTAAGCACCACTGCAGAAGTTAGAAATGAGGTTACAGACAGTAGCATCACTCAGCTTTTGATGGAGATGAACAAGATCTCAACAGAGATGGTAGAAGATGATGAACTAGCTTCTGCTAAAGAATCGCTCAAAGGAGCCTTTGGTCGTTCACTAGAGCGCCCTTCTACGCTCTCTAGTTTTGCTCTAAATACGTATCGCTATAATCTTCCTGAAGATTATTATCAGAACTATTTAATTATGCTAGCGGCTGTTACTAAGGAGGATGTTTTAAGAGTTGCCAAGAAATACTTAGGTACAGATGGATATAGAATTACCGTTGTAGGTAAGTCGGCTGACTTCTCTAAAAAGATCGCGGCGTTTGGACCCATTACTTATTATGACTTCGAAGGGAATGTAACAGAAGCGCCTATTGAGCTTCCTGCGGGAGTGAATTCTGAAAGCATTTTAAGTAATTACATCAAAGCCCTAGGTGGAAAAGAAAAACTGATGGCGGTTAAAACGCTTGAGTTATCTAGAGAAGCCAGCGTTCAAGGTATTAATCTTAAGAGCCTAGAAGTATTCTCTTTCCCAGATAAAGTGTATAAGCTTCAAGATATGGGGCCAATGGGCAAGATTGAAACCATTCAGAATGATGGTAAGTTTAAGTTTATGCAAAACGGAATGGAAGCTCCACTTCCTGAGGATCAAATGGCTTCGCTGAAAAATGAAATGATGTGGATTCCAGAATTAAATTATGCCAAGAACGGAGTAACTAGTAAAGCCGTTGGAATGGATGAAATAGGTGGTGAAACAGTGTATATGCTTGAAGTAAATGACAAGGGTGAAATAAGTATTGATTTCTTCGATGCTAAATCTGGACTAAAGCTTAGAACACAAACGACTTCTGAAGGACCTGATGGCAAATCTGTAATTCAGAATATCGATTATAAAAACTATGTGGATAAAGGAGGAATTATGATGCCTGAAACCATCTCTGTTCCTGTTGGACTTCCTATGAATTTAGAGTTCAAACTGACCAATGCTGAAGTGGATGGCAAGGTTGACAATAGCTTGTTCAACAAATAAATCCTCTATTGTAAGTACAAACAAGAAAGCCCCGCAAATGCGGGGCTTTCTTGTTTGTACTTCTTTTTATCATACCGAGAGAGCAAAACGTTTCATTGTTTAGATAATCGTTCTAGCATCTCCTTTACCATTCTTGGGAGATCGTATTTCGGATTATGCCCCCAATGGGCTCTTGCCTCATTGTCGAGCATAGAAGCAGGCCAGCCTTGCGCAATCTGATCTCTAAAATCAACATCATAGCTAATCTCAAAATTAGGACGATGTTTCTTGATTTCTTCGGCTAGTATTCTAGGGTTGACACTAAATGCGGCAATATTATAAGATGTTCTAATTTGCACCTCCTCTGCACTTGCTTCCATAATGCCTATAGTCGATTCAATTGCATCTTCCATAAACATCATTGGCAAATTGGTTTCAGGAGCAATATAACAACTGTATTTATTGTCAGCCAAGGCTTTGTGGAAAATATCTACCGCATAGTCTGTTGTTCCTCCTCCTGGTTCCGCCTTCCAACTAATCAAGCCCGGATAGCGAATAGAGCGTACGTCTACTCCAAATTTTTCAAAATAATAACTACACCATAATTCTCCGGAAAGCTTCGATATGCCATAAACCGTAGCCGGATCCATAACAACCGTTTGACCGCAGGAATCTTTGGGTGAGCTTGGGCCGAATGCAGCAATAGAACTGGGCCAGAAAACCTTCTTCAATAAACCCTCTTTCGCTAGTTCTAAGACATTGAAAAGGGTTATCATGTTTAAATCCCAACCTGCTATCGGATTCTTCTCTGCTGTTGCTGAAAGCATGGCGACCAATTGATACACCTCCGTAATTCCATACTCTACAATTACCTTTCGCAATGCCTCTCGATCTTTTGCGTCTACTACCACAAAAGGTTCCTCGATGAAATGAGTGGGCTTTCTAATATCGGATGCTACTACTGATTCTTTACCAAATCGCACGCGAAGGCTGCTGACGAGATCTGTTCCGATCTGTCCTAAAGCACCTAGTACGAGAATTTTCTTCGACATTCTATTGGGGATTTGAAACGCAAATATATTGGCTGATTTAACGCAGTAATTAATTCATTGGTCAAAGTAAATTTGCAAACTATGGAGAACAATAGACCTTACCCTTCTAATAAGTACGGTAAAGAAGACTTAATCAAGCGTTTAGAACAAGAAACCTTCAAACGAAAGACCATTTCTTTTTATCGATATGTTTTAATAGAAGATCCCGATTATCTGCGCCTTGGACTCTATAAAGAGTGGGAGCGGCTTGGTATTTTGGGGAGAATCTATTTAGCGCGCGAAGGAATAAACGCCCAATTGAATGTTCCTGAACCCCATTGGGATACTTTTTTGAATCAGCTAAACAACCGGCCCGAGTTTGCAAAAATGCCCATTAAACATGCCGTTGAAGAAAGAGCTCCTAGCTTTCTGAAATTAGCCATAAAAGTGCGTGATAAAATTGTAGCCGATGGGCTCACAGAAGCAGATTACGATGTTACAAATGTGGGTAAACACCTCAACGCTCAAGAATGGAATGAGGCCTTAGAAAAGGCTGATTCGATAGTTGTAGATATGCGCAACTTCTATGAAAGTGAAGTGGGTCATTTTGAAAAAGCCATTCTCCCACAAGCAGAAACCTTTCGAGATGAACTGCCTGAGGTCTTATCGATGTTGGAAGATAAAAAAGACAAGAAAATACTATTGTATTGTACGGGAGGTATTCGTTGTGAGAAAACCAGCGCCTATTTAAGACACCATGGCTTTGAAGATGTAAACCAATTGCATGGAGGCATTATTGATTACTTCCGACAAATAAATGAAGAAGAATTGCCCAACCACTTTAAAGGTAAAAACTTTGTTTTTGACGATCGATTAGGTGAGCGAATTACGGAAGATGTAATTGCAAAATGTCATCAATGCGGAAAAGAATGCGATGAGCATATAAACTGTGCTAATGCAGAATGCAACTTACTCTTTATTCAATGCAGCGAATGCGCTGTTAAATATGGTCAATGTTGCAGCACAGATTGTCAAGAAGGAAAAACGCCGCCGCCCATTGAAGGAAAGCGGCGCATTTTTCATCGGAAGAATATTCTTTAGTCACAGAATTCTTCGAATGCGTGGACAAGGTTGTCCGCAATCACTTGAGCAGGTCGGCCCTCTATGTTGTGGCGCTCAATCATATGAACCAATTCTCCCTTTCTAAACAAAGCCATAGCAGGCGAAGAAGGAGGAAAAGGAGCCATCATAGCACGAGCCTTGGAAACTGCTCCTACATCATTGCCTGCAAAGGCGGTTACCAAATTGGTAGGTGCCTTCGTGGTGGCCGCTAAAGCAAGACGCACCGCAGGACGAGCATTTGCTGCAGCACAACCACAAACCGAATTGATTACCACTAGTGTAGTTGCATTCTCATCGGCAATATATTTCTCCACCTCATTCGCTTCCTTCGCTTCGGAAAAACCGATTTGAACGAGTTCTTGGCGCATGGGCTTAATTAAATCTTCTGGATACATAATTATTTAATTTGCACAAAATTAAACAGCTTGAGCATAGATGTTGTTCATTTGGCATAAAAGCTGCAAACTTTAAATAAATTTAACGTTCATGAAAAAAGCATCCCTCCTCAGCCTCCTCCTTGTGCTATTGTTTGGTTTTTCATGCAAATCGAAGCAAGCTACCGCAGACCCTCACAAAAAGGTAGACGAAGCCTACGAAAAGCAAATGGATAGAAATCAAAGTGAATACGATAAGGATCCTCCAAAATAAAGCCTAATATATTGGTCTAGAAGGATGTAAAACATTGCATTATCCCTACCTTTGCATTCTAGAAAACAACTCTATGAACCTATCTGTACTTTTGGGTATCGTTGGTCCACAGCAGCTCATCATCATTTTGGTGGTAGTGCTTCTCCTTTTTGGTGGAAGAAAAATTCCAGAATTAATGCGCGGCCTCGGCGGTGGCATTAAGGAATTTAAAAAAGCAGTGAAAGACGACGATAAGAAGCTCGATGAGAGCAAAGACAAAGAATAAATATTCTTCACCCTTGGCCTATTCTGATTATCCTTCCTACCGCAGTGAACTTGAAAAAGGTTCCTTATCTGTAGTAAATGAAGTAGAACGCATTCTTGTTAAAATTGATCAATCGACCCACTTAAATGCTTTTATCGAAGTGTTTGCAGCGGATGCAAGAGCACGCGCAAGTGTAATTGATCAAAAAATTGCGCATAAAACAGCAGGCCGTTTGGCCGGAATGGTTATCGCTCTCAAAGACAATCTTTGCCTAAGAGATCATAAGCTCAGTGCAAGTAGCAAGATTCTTGAAGGTTTTCAATCTCTCTTCACAGGAACCGCCGTTGAGCGACTTCTGGCTGAAGACGCGATCATTATCGGAAGAACCAATTGCGATGAATTTGCTATGGGTTCTTCTAACCTCAACTCCGCATTTGGCCCTGTTCTTAATCCGCTAGACAATACTCGTGTTCCAGGTGGAAGCTCCGGTGGCTCTGCTGCTGCACTCGCCGCAGGATTATGCCACGCTAGTTTAGGTAGCGATACAGGTGGATCTATCCGCCAACCCGCTTCCTTCACAGGTCTGTGGGGATTAAAACCCACTTACGGTCGCATTTCTCGTCATGGTTTAATCGCCTACGCATCCAGCTTCGATCAAATTGGTCCATTCGCTTTGAATGCCATAGATACCGCTTTGCTGCTTGAAATTATGGCAGGCAAAGATGATTATGACTCTACTTGTTCAGAGCAAGAGGTGCCTTCGTATTCTACGCTTATTGAGAATACTCAGGAAAATAAGCGGTTTGCAGTATTTAAGTCGGTCCTTAATCACAAAGGTTTAGATCCCGCTGTACATGCTGATTTCCATCAACAAATTGAGCAACTAAAATCGAAAGGTCATACAGTAGAAGAAGTAAATTTCGACTATCTCGACTATTTAGTTCCCATATATTATTTGCTTACAACCGCAGAAGCATCATCTAATCTAGCCCGATTCGATGGAGTTCATTACGGCTTTAGAGATCCAAATGCTACAGAACCGGAAGAGGTTTATAAAAAGTCTCGAACCAAAGGTTTTGGAAAGGAGGTAAAGCGCCGAATACTTTTGGGCACCTTTGTCCTCAGTTCAGGTTACTATGATGCCTACTATGGCAATGCACAGCGTGCAAGAAGACTTGTAACAGATTATGTGAACGACTTATTCAAAAACTTCGATTTCATTCTTTCTCCTACCACTCCGCATGAAGCCTTTCGTTTAGATAGAAAAGATGCCGATCCTACCGTAATGTATCTCGAAGACATCTTTACTGTACTCGCTAATATCTGCGGACTACCGGCTATTAGTGTGCCCACTGGATTGGGATCTTCCAATATGCCGTTGGGTACCCAGCTCATAGGAAAAGCCTTTTCAGAAGCAGAATTGATTCAAACAGCGAGGCAATTAGGCTGACATTCCATCGTTGATAATTCTATAGAAGTGGAAAGTAATTCTTTAGTCTTCCGCTTATCTTGGTCAACAGTTTCAATAAAGCAAATGAATCTAAGAAGAACACTCGCATTCTCGTTTGGCGCTTTTATGCTAAGCACATTGAGCTATGCCCAAGAAGTAGAAATTGTCCAAAACGAAGCACTGACGGAAGTCGAGGCTATTGTCATTCCTGACAGCGTAATTTTGTACACTACTTTTCAAAACGACCCTACCCTAGCAAGAATTGACAGTATGATGTCACTCATGGGTTCCAATCATAAATCTAAAAACCAGAAGAAGGGCAATGAGCTCTGGGACATACCCATGGAGATGCCTTCTTCCGAAATAATGCGCGAACGCGTCGATTGGCTCAATGAACAAAGTCAGATCGAATTAGATTACAATGGTACTGTTGAACGCTTTATTCAATTGTACGTGGTTCGCAAAAGAGAGCAGGTCTCTAGGATGTTAGGCGATGCCGAATACTATTATCCACTCTTTGAAGAGGCCTTAGAAAAGCATGGATTACCCTTAGAATTAAAACATCTCGCTGTAGTAGAGTCCGCTTTAAACCCAGTGGCCATATCATCTGCTCGCGCCCGAGGTCTCTGGCAATTTATGCTCCCCACAGGTAGAATGTATGGCCTAGAAGCGAATAATTTTACAGACGATAGGCATGATCCCGTACTAGCTACCGAAGCTGCCTGTTTGTATCTAAAAGATCTCTATGGCATTTTTGATGACTGGCAGCTGGCCTTGGCTGCGTATAATTCGGGGCCCGGTAATGTGCGAAAAGCCATTCGTAGAAGCGGAGGAAAAACAGACTTTTGGGAGATTAGCCCTTTTTTACCTAGAGAAACGAGAGGCTATGTTCCGGCTTTCATTGCGGTAAACTATGCCATGACTTATGCGAATGAGCATCAAATTTATTCTCAACCCGCTACACGCCTTTTAAGTCAAAGAGATACTGTTCACTTAGATCATTCGATTCAATTTACTCAACTTGCCCTTTTACTTGGAACCGATGCTGAGTTACTTCATACACTCAATCCACGGTATAAAAGCGATTTCATTCCCGCGGCCTCTTTAGCCGAGGGTACGCAGATACTCTACATTCCTACCGAGCGCATTAGCGCTTTTACTTCCTACAGAGACTCCATCCGAGTACTAGCCAGCTTGGAAGCTGAGCGACGTGAAATTCTTCAGTTGGAAGAGCCGAACGCTCAAGAGCAGCTGACACATCGGGTTAGAAGAGGCGAAAGCTTGGGTAGAATTGCAAACCGATACAATGTTCGTGTTTCAGAAATAATAGAGTGGAATAAACTTAGAAGCGATGTAATTCACAGCGGACAGCGATTGAGCATCTTCACCAATATGCCTGTGAAGGCAGCGAAAAATGTGGCTCAAACAAGTAATGAAGAAGTAAATCTACCCATTATTTATCACCGAGTCCAAAAAGGGGATACGCTGTATAAGATTGCCCGTAGATATCCTGGAGTTTCAGCTAATAATATTATGGAGTGGAATGATATTTCAAATGCAAAGAGTTTAAAAGCAGGAATGCGATTGAAAATTCACAAAAAAGGATGAGAAAGCTGCGATTTGCGTTCTCCCTTCTAAGCCTTTGTCTCCTCCTGGCTTGCAAATCTGATTTAAAAAGAGATCTTAGTCTGTTGCCTTCTTCTTCAGGTAGTCCATTAGAATTATTGCTTGTTGTTTCCGATCAACTGTTTTCTGGTGAGATTGGAAATATTATTATTGATGAATTAGGCGAGTCCGTTGACGGCCTTCCTCAATCTGAATCTTTTTTTAAGGTTGTAAAAATTTCAAATAAGAATTTCAAACCACTTTTAAGAAGGTCCAAGCTGGTTCTACTCATAGAAAGAGATACCCTTACAGCAAGACAACTGCTTCCAAATGTTTGGGCCAAACCTCAACTTGTGCTCAGTTATAAAGGGAAGTCTGAGAGTGACCTTATTGCGCTCATGGCAAAGCATTTAAAAAATGATAAGCAACTCCTTCGCAAATTCGAAGTAAAGCATTTGCTTCCTCGTATTACAAGACAAAAAGCCCTTCCTTCTACATTCATGAAAAAAAATGGTGTCCAGTTAACTATGCCGGCCTCTTTCGAACTAAATACAGATAGAGAAGACATCAGCGTTTTTTGGAGTCGGAATTTGCGGAGTGATCAGTGCATTATGATGTATATACGACCGCTTAAAAGCGACGCAGATCTAATGGGCGCAGATATTATAAATATGCGCGACAGTATTTGTAAGGCTTTTATTCCTGGCGAAGTAGATGGAAGTTATATGACTACCGAGCACGAATACAGCCCAGCCATTGTTTCTACTGATATAAATGGAATTTACAGCCTTGAGGCAAAAGGATTATGGAAGCTCGAAGGCGATTTTATGGGTGGTCCTTTTATAAATTATACCCTTTTCGACGAGGAAAACGGGCGCATCATTACCCTCGAGGGTTTTGTCTATGCCCCACAGATTGAGAAGCGGAATTTGATGTTTGAGCTAGAATGCGTTCTGCGTTCTGCTGTACTTAAGTAAATCGTATTCTTTCATTCTATACCATGCAAAAGGGACTTTTCTCAACTCCTTTCCTGACATGCTCATAATCTCGTCTACACACTATTATTAGCCATTTGATACTAAGACGCTGTCCAACTAATTTCCCCTAGTAGATACTCTAACTGCCTATTACTTCACTCCAAAAGAACGGTTAATCCTATGGTATATATGGCTACATCCGTGCGCGTCTCAAGTCTATCGTATTGAGCCCTTCCACTGTTATCAATTTCAATAGATGATAAATCCAAGTATTTCGCCCAACCACCGTATGCATGTTCGTATTTAAAATCTAAAAGAAATCCCTTGCTGACTTTAATGTGCATGCCTAACTCAAAACCATAGCTAGACGATACACTTACCTCTCGATTATTATCTTCATCTGGCTCAGAACCATTTTCATAATCAATAGTGATTTTATTATTTGTGTTGAAAAAACGAATTCCAGCAAAAGCACCAACATACGGAAGGACTGGAAAATCTATATAATCCATTGGGTCAATTCGAAGAGTTAGATGCAATGGTGTCATGGCGCCTCTTACTTTCGACTCCAAATTATATGTGTCACCTTCACTATCTTCAAAATAAAAGTCTTTGGATTCGCTCCCCAACCACATATATCTTAGATTCATACCCACCCGTATTGGCCAATTTTCTGAAATAGGCATGCTAAAGCCTCCTCCAAATCCTATAGAAAATAAAGAGGAAACAGCCGATGCATCAGAAACAGCCGTTTCATTAAAAGGCATAGCAAAAGAAACCTGCAAATCAATTTGAGGTACTGGGGTTTGCGCAATGCCCAGAAAAGAAAATCCACACAAAAAGGGTGTAAGCGCTTTAAACATATTCTTCATAGATATTCTATTAATATTGAAGCGGCTGAATCTTCATCACCATTCGCATTTAGGCAGCTCATCTTGCAGATCTAGACAAAGTAACACAAAACTCAATACAAGCTGAATTTGCGTTTAAAGAACCTGAAAGGAGGTTCTCTCTACCTCCGTATTGTCAAATACTTCCAACAAAATTTAAAAAGACCTTTTTATGAAGTTCTAAATCCATATCGGGCGAGAGTGCTATACGCACAATATAATCCTTGTCGCCTTCTTTGGTCGTCCCTTGAGTAGAGGTTGCGGGTATCGTCCAATAACATCCCTTTAACTGCCCATAGCTTACACAGAATTTACTTTCGTTCGGAATTTCAGTAATCATTAAGTTGATCAACTCATAATTTAAGGCTCTTTTATAGGCCTCCTTTTCTTCTTCCGTATTGCCTTTGGTCGGAAGGTCTAAAGAAAATACAGATGGTGTAAATCCTTCACTCGCCAACTCTTCCGAAACAAAATTGATTTTTGCCTCTGGTAGAGCATCCTTTATAAAACGCACGAATTCACGTGTATTCTTATAGGCATCTATAATTCTTTGATTCATTGAAGGCAGCTGTTTGGCCAATATTTCAATTTGAAGATCGGTAGCCTCATTATCGCAAAGTCTTAGATGCACTTCTATTTTTTCCATCAAACCTTCGGCCTTCTTATTTGCCACGCAGTAGCCTGCAGTGCATTGTCCGCCACTTGGAAACTTCGATCCACTAGCATATGAAATGGTTCGAACGCTTGAGAGTATCTCGTCTTCTCCCAAAAAGTGAACATTCGGACAAAATGTTTGATCTAAAATAAAAACGGGATCAGTAGCCACTTCACCATTACTAGTTCTACGAATTGCACTCAAAACATCTCTCAATTCTACAAGGTCCGGCACTTCAACCCTAGGGTTTGTTGGAATTTCAGCGATTATATAGGGTACAGCATCTTCCATCGCAATTTTGGCCAATACGGTATCAATACTTTGAACCATATCGCTATCGCCATCTACTGGCAGATCCACCACTTCAACATTGTCTATGCAAGCCGCAACTCTTCTTGCTTGATCATTTGTTCCACCATAACAATTTGGAGGAACTATAATTTTAATGGCCTTCCCTTTATGCTGTTCTAATGCATCGTGAATTAAGCCCATCATAATAGCATACTGAATAGACAATCCGCTAGAACCAAGTAGGGCTCTTGTATTGGCCCCTATAATCTCTTTAATAGAATCTAAAACAAGTGTTTTGTTTGTCTCAACATTGCTTTCCTGAGTGTCAATAGATGATTTGTCTATGAGGGAACGTAGAACAGCCAAACAGTCGACAGGTGTCATTGCTATCGTCTCTCTTCTTCTGACGTGCTGAATTTCTGAGACATAATGCGCATTGCGTTCACCATTTACCAATAAAACACTTCCAAATTGGGCATGCACATTGATGAAAAAGTCAATATTGGGAAGGAGATTGAAATGATGCATTTCGCCTTGTTGTGAAATGAAAATAGTGCTGCCGTTAAAAGCAGTAATCTCTTCTGCTTTCTCTACTTTTTTTATTTCGAATGTATACCCATAAATACTCCTGAGTAATTCAGTATCAAAAGAATGGGCTAACTCACCTATATGAATGATTTGGGTGTTTATATTGTCTAATGCATTTTTTCTGAGGATTGCCAATACAGGAATTGTCTTGGAAGCAAAACTGATTACATTGCTTTCTTCTTGCTTATTTAGCTTCGCAATTGCCCATTCTAGTACACAAGATAAGGGATGACCTAATCGAATATAATCATAGGCCGTGGGTAATTCATTCAGCGCTGATGACGCTGCATTATTGTCATTATATAAGGCTTCAAGCTCTTCTACGAATTGAACCTTTGCCAATTTCTCATCATAAATATCAAGTCGATGGGTTGTTATGCTCAACCAAGCCCTTGGCATATTTTCTAAAACATCTTTTATATAATCTAACATTCTATTGTCTTCCATAATTTTCACCCTCTGATACGCAGCTTATTTGCATTCATTCGATTAATTTCAAAAGTATTACAAGTTGTTTTGCTAAACGGTCTCTTTCAATTTAGTTTTACCCAGATCACTCATTAGTCTTCACAATGAAGGTTTAACTTATAAATAGTAAGGGAACTTCGTTTTGAAAGCCCAACTCCTCTAAGGTGAGAAAGGAAAGAAATCATCGCCGCTGATTTGATGGAGTTAAAGCTGGAATAGTTTCTCTACTCAATATTCTGGTTTTAAGCACTCCTGTCATATACAGGCAGCCAATTGCCTTTGCTTTTGCTGTTTTTTCTTTTTTGAAAAGGGAATGCAAATGGATTTAGACGCTCAGACATAGACCTGAAAGTAAAATCAAAAGAACTCCCGCATTTAGCGCGCTCTTTTTATTATCTCATATTTTGGATGAACGGCCTTTTAATCGAGCCTAGTATTCCTTTGCAAGCTTCACTTTTTGATGAACTTGAATAACATTCCATTTCCAAACTGAAGGAAGTATATTCCGGGAATTAAGTTCCCAATGTAAATCCGATCCTTCGCAGATATATGTCAATCTAGCATTTGCATTCCTAAAACAGTGCGTACCCTAAAATATTCCTCCGTATTAAGATCAACGACCAATAAATGATCAGAGGATGGATTTGGGTAGATGGATGGTTTGCCCTTCGATTGAAGGTCGCTTATAGACAGAGTCGTTTAATTTCCACACAAACCCGAAGTATATACTCCCAAAGAGGTATACTTATCGTGAATGATTCTTAGCAAAGAGTATGAATTGAAGGCGTCTTGTCCCAATTCCCAAATGAGTACACCCCCTACTTCATTATGCGCCAAAACAACTTTCGATTCGATAGTTGGTCTTCCGTTATAGTACGCATTTCCAACATTATCTACCTCTGCATAGCTCGTATTTATAGCCAACATTTGCTTATAAGAAAAACCATTAACAGTAGATGCATCTATAAAATCATATCCATAGAAAGGTAGACCAAGGTTCAATTTATCGGACGGAATCCCAATCGTATTCTTCCAAAAAGAGATACCGTTTTGAGCAAAACTATAAGAACTGTGTTGACCTGGTGAAGAAGAACTCCAGGGCCCTGTCGCATCATACGACATGATGTTAATCCAATTAAAAGCATTTAAGGCGTTTTGATTGATATTCGAAAACAGGACTTCATTGGGAAGCGCAGCTGTCAATAATTTTCCATGCACTTTCAATGCCGCCCCAAGCTCTATTACAAAATCACTGTACCCACTTGTGACATGACTCCATTCCAAATCAACATCTACTCCTGCTAAGTTGTTGGCCAAAACATATTGAACAATTTTAGTAATAAATGCCGGCCTATTAGGTGGATTGTCAATTAGATTGGACCAATCGCTTGCCTGTTTAGCGCTTAATACAGCGCCAGCTAATGAGACCATAATAACGATGGAAGGATTGGCAGATAAAGCATCTGAAACTACCGCATTGATGGATGGCATAATAATATTTCCCGATCCATCTGGATTTGCAAAAGCAAGATTCAAATGCGTTAGCTTACAATATTCTATTTGATTGCTTAGGGCAAATCGATACGTAGGCAAATAGCCAACTACACGAGCATTTTGTGCTTGAACTGCTATGCTTGAAAGTACTATTGCGAGTATACAAAGGAGTTTTTTCATTCCAATAGGTTTGTTTCAAGCAGTGAATATTTTTCAAATCACCACAGATGAAGATGAACCAAATGCACCCGTATTGCTGCTTCCTTAGCCTTTCGCTTTTGTCATTTTTATGATCAATGAAAAGACAGACAAAGCAATAATTCCAATAAGTAAACCAACAATAAATTCCGCCAAGATGGAAGGCAATGCCTCAAGCAAGTCATGCAAAAAATGCACATTATGAACAAATATTCCGCCGGCCACCAAAATCATTGCAACCGTTCCTATTACAGCCAATGCTCTTATTAATACGGGCAATGTCTTCACCAAGCCTATTCCAAGACTTTTAGAAAAACTTGCCTTATTGTTGCTCGTCTCTATTAATTTATAGCCTACGTCATCCATTCTAACCAATAAGGCTACCAGTCCATACACACCAATGGTCGCCAATAGGGCCACTATTGTAACTACCGCGATTTGTATAATGAGTGCTTGATCAGCCACTGTTCCTAGTGCTAGGAATACTATTTCTAGCGATAAGATAAAATCGACAACGATGGCAGATTTTATCTTTTTCTTTTCGTGTTGTAAACCTTGAGCCGCGGTCATTTCTGCTAGCTCAACACGGGGTTTAGCATGGCCTCTATGAAATAGGTATTCGTATATTTTCTCAACGCCTTCATATGCCAAATACACTCCTCCCATTAAGAGAATGGGGATAATCGTATTGGGAAGATAGGCGCTTAAAAGAAAGGCAATCGGCAGAATGATTGATTTATTTAAGAACGACCCTTTGGTTATTTTCCATAAAACCGGTAATTCTCTCGATGAAACAAAGCCTGAAGACTTTTCAGCATTTACAGCCAAGTCGTCTGCCAGAATACCTGCCGTTTTTTTTGTTGCGATTTTACTCATGGCGGCTATATCATCCATGAGAACTGCAATGTCATCGAAAAGCGCGAAAAATCCTGATGCCATCTTAAATGATCTGTTTTGCTTATTAGAGCGTTCCACTTTTGCCCAATCTTATTTTTCTCAAAGAATAGCAAAGCCCTTAAGGCGTGAAAATACAAAGTCCTCCTCAGCGAATTGCACTTATGAAAGGCTATTCATCGATCCATTCTTTTTTACCCATAAGTGAAAGTTACCAGGCTGCGCCAGTTGCTGAGATTAATCAATTTGGCGCTTCGTTCTAAAAGATCTAAAATTTTGGTTATCAGTCTTGGCCGATGAAGCTATTTGCATATAGCTCTAAGGAAATAATGCCTAATACTCACATCAATAAATGCGTTCTAATTCATTCTATCCTTTAGGGGCTGTTGCCTCTTTTGTATAATTTGTATTCTCATTCTGTGGTGTCTTTGCAGATAGATTGGATACAAATTGCCAATAATATTTATCAAAATAGTCGCCAGTGATACGCTATTTTGTCCGATTGCAATTAAATAAACGCTCACAATACAGATAAAAACAAAGGGCAATAAGTGCCCGAATTCCGATTTCATTGATTGCTCTATCAAGTTCGGTATTCCATCTTTTTTGCCATTAAAATATTTTTTTCTTTGCTTTTTGCTTTTCCAAAGAGTCAACAACAACATTTGCCTAAATAAATCCATTCTCATTAGATTGCATATTCTCTTTAGCCTTCTTGGATCGCTAATTCTATAATATGATTTTGGCAATAATTTCTGTGTAGGGAAAGCAAAGACAGAAAAAGCAAAGATTCCCGTAATAAATAGGTTGATAATCCAAGCAACAAAAAGTATTGATCCCCATGAGTTCGGTTCAAATTTATGTATGCTCTGCAATAGCATATAGGATTGCCAAATCAAAAAGAGGGTCGCAATTGAAAGCAATAGTTTTTTAATCATTCTATCCGTTTACTCGAATCCATTTATTTCGCTACCCATCCTTTCTCTATCTAGCATTATCCGGCCATTGAATACGTCTAACCCTTCCACTATAATGAATGATGAGATGAAATAAATTCAAGATTGGGCATAGACTATTCTTTTTCCAATCACCCCCCAAAAGAAGGATGTACAGAGTGACTGAACACATCCTCTTCCAAACGGAATAACAGCTGCTCTTTATTCTTTTCCATTCGACGCTGATTTATTCCAATAATTATATAAACAAAAGATGGGATCACCAGTAAAGTACGAAACCAAGTACAAGACCTATAGATATCAGTATGGGTAATTATTAGGAAGAAAAAAAAGTGCTGGCTAAAAGGAAATACTTTGTGGAGTTCTTCAAATCAATCTGATTGGGTTCTGTTTATAGATGCCAAACCAACTATTGGCTAAAAATAAACATTGGCTCAGAACTCCCTAGCATTGGGTAGACCATTGAAACTTTTATTTGACTAGCCCGCAGAAGAAAAGCAATCTCTACCCCATACGTCTCTAAGAATATGGGTCTACTTAACCGCTTATTTCAAAAGAGGACCCTTGCTGAGAAAAGGCTCGAGAATTGCCTTAGCCCTAGAATCCAGTTCGTTTTCTACAATCCCGATATTGCTTTCTTTATAAATCCCAATATAATCTAACTCCAAAGTCCTTTGAGTAAAACTTGGATCTATGTCTGGTAGTATGGCTATGTTTAAACGTACGTATTGCTCCGCATCAAATAGCCAAGTGTTCGCATCTTTTATAGCCGCTTCAACACCTCCTTTTTCTTCGCTTCCGCAGAGAGCATACCAAATCTGTACGCTTTGTCCCTTTACTACAAAAAATCATTATCAGTTACTTAATACAAAATATTTCTACTTTTACCCTTTGTTTATCTTCCTTGTGTTTTCACTTTTATTGGCTTATTGAGAGTCTGAATACGTTTTATTATCTGTTATTGCGTTGAGATTTCTTTAAGAAAATTGAATACTTGGTTTCTTTCTTTTACCACTTCCATTCCTCTTCTCTTTCCTCGGCTTTATCTACTAGGCATGCTTGTTCCTTTGCACTTTCAACTTGGAATTTCGCTCACCCAAGGCAAAAAGATTCAAGGTCTATCTTGTCTTAGACAAAGACCATTAATTACCTTGTCGTCATGAAGCATTATCTCATAAGCCGATTTTCTCTCATCTTCTTATTTCTCCTTTGCAGCGTTCCCTTATTGGCTCAATTGCAGTTGGATTCGCTATCCATTATCGGCAATAACTCCTTTCGGGGAATTGCCGCCATTTCTGATTCTGTCTGTTGGATAAGTGGCAGCAATGGAGCCGTCTTCCGCATTGAAGAAGCCGGCAAGAAGATTATTTCATGCAGCCCTGCTGGATACGATTCTTCCGACTTTAGAGACATTCATGCTTTCGATGAAAACAAAGCTTTTGTTCTTTCCGCTGGTTTGCCTGCCGTAATCCTTAAGACAATCAATGGGGGAGAAAGCTGGAAGGAGGTGTATAGAAATGAAGAAAAAGGAGTTTTCTTCGATGCTTTTGATTTTTGGAATGAAGAGAGAGGAATTGCCTTTAGCGATGCGAGAGGCCCTTATCTTTTGCTTATCGAAACCCAGGATGGTGGCAATTCTTGGTCTCCAATAGAACAATTCCGCATACCTATGGTGCATACAGATCAAGGTGGATTTGCAGCCTCGGGAACCTGCTTGAAAACCTTCGCCGGCGGAAAAGTGATTATCGGATTGGGAGGGCCGGAGGCTAGTGTTCTAAGCTCCTACGACTATGGCCAACATTGGTCTAAAGGAGCGGCCCCCATAGATAATGGTGAACCTTCTAAAGGCATTTTTTCATTTGATTTTCTGGATGAAAAGAGAATTCTGGCCGTTGGTGGAGATTATAGAGGCGACTCTCTCAGTACCGACTGCATTTCCATCTCATTGAATGGCGGTCATAGTTGGAAGACTCGCCAAGAAGCAGGTTTTGGTCTTCGGAAGAAATACAGATCTGCCGTTGTAGTTATAAATGAAAGGCAGTGGCTCGCTCTTAGCCGCACGGGAACTTCGTATACCGACGATGCGGGCAAAAATTGGAAGGAGTTTCCCTTTTACTTCTATAGTGCTAGCAAAGCTGAAAAAAGCATCTGGGTCTCAGGATCGGATGGAAAAGTGGGAAGAATTCGTTGGACTGAATAACTTATTTACACTCCTTTTCTCCCCAAAAACCGGGGTGTTTTCTCAGCTTTAAATCGCCTTCCACCCGAATCTGACAGGCAAGCCTCAAGTCCGATTGGGCTTTGTGTGGAGGGAAATTCAATCTCCACTTTTCCATCTTTGTTTTCGGATGAAGCTCTCCTTCCAAAAGCGCTAAGGCGCAGGTTCCGCAACTTCCCAACCCCCTGCAATTCAGCAAGACTGCTCCGGAATTATACGGGCTTAATCCGTTCTTCAAAAGAAGCTTTCTCAGGTTTTCACCGCTTTCGCATTCTATTCTTCTATCCTCAAATTCGACGATATGCATTTAGATTGCCTTTGCCGTTCTTCTCAAGAGTGGATTAGGACGATAGCGATCGTCTCCGTATTCTTCAAACAATAACTCCAAGCCAGTTAAAATGGCCGGAAGTCCGTATTCATTTCCCCAAGCAATGAGGCCTTTCGGATAGTTTACTCCCTTTTGCATAGCCAAATCAATGTCTTTTGCAGAAGCCACTTGCATAAACAAGGCATCATAGGCTTCATTCACCAACATAAAAAAGATGCGTTCAAAAAGCATCTTTGCCTTTGCTTCGTCTAAGGGAACGGACTCGGTTTCTTTAATGGGATAAGAATAATACCCCTGACCCGATTTCCTTCCAAGCAAACCGGCCTCTGACATTCTGCATTGAGTAAGCGAAGGCTTGAACCTTGGATCGTAATAGAACTGCGTCCATACGGTAGTGGTAACAGCATAGTTTATATCGTTGCCAATGAGATCCATCAACTGGAAAGGTCCCATTCTAAATCCGCCATAATCGCGCATGGCTTGATCGATTTCCTGAAAACTTGCCAATCCTTCCTCATACATCTTTAATGCTTCGCCATAAAAAGGACGTGCAACCCGATTTACAATGAATCCTGGAGTGTCTTTAGCCACTACTACAGTTTTATTCCAAGCAGCCACTCTAGAGCGCACACTCTCCACAATACTCGGATTTGAAAGAAGGGATGGAATGAGTTCCACCAAGGGCATAAGTGGCGCTGGATTAAAAAAATGCAAGCCAATAATCCGCTCTGGATGCAGTCTTCCTTTTGCCAATGAGGCAATACTTAGACTGGAAGTATTGGTGGCCAGAACACAATCAGTGTCTACAATCTTCTCTAATAGCTCGAAAACGGATTGTTTTACTTCGATTTTCTCCACAATGGCTTCGATCACCAAATTGCAGTTACTCAACTCCTTTAGGCTGTCTACGAATTCGATTCGAGACAAGATCTGCTCTTTGTCTTCGGCGCTTATGCGCTCTTTCTGAACCAATCGGCTCAATATAGCTTCCAAGGAAGTCTTAGCACGTAAAATGGCTTCTGAATTGGTATCAAAAACCAAGACCGACTCACCTGCTTGGGCAGCTACTTGTGCAATGCCAGATCCCATTGATCCGCATCCTATAATGCCTACACTCATTATTCTCCTTTAAAATTTGGACGGCGCTTTTCTAAGAATGCCTGAACGCCTTCTTTATAATCGTGACTATTTCCTGCTCTGGTTTGCAGGGCATCTTCTAGTTCGAGTTGTTTTTTTAGATCGTTGCTCATCGAATAATTCAATGCTGCTTTCGTATATGCCAAGGCTTTGGTTGGCATGGCGGCCAGCTTCAAAGCCAGTTTCATGCTTTCATCTTCTAATTCAGCATCTGGAAAGACCTTGTAGATCATACCCATTCTTTCGGCTTCATGTGCAGATACTTTATCACCTAACATCATTAAGGCAGACGCTTTTTGAAAGCCAATTAAACGCGGCAATGTATAGGTTCCGCCGCTATCTGGAATCAATCCGATCTTGCTAAAGGCCTGTATAAAGCTAGCCGATTCTGCGGCCACAACCACATCGCCCGCTAAGGCAATATTGGCTCCTGCTCCGGCGGCAACCCCATTGACTGCACAAACTATGGGTAAGCTCAAGCCGCGCATTTTAAGGATGATCGGATTATAATGCTCGGAAACAATCCGAGTCAAACTGATTCCATCAGCCGCGGTTGCTTCTACAAGATCTTGCCCCGCACAGAAAGCTTTTCCTGAACCAATGATACGAATGGCGCGAATTTCTTTATCGCTTTTGGCTTCGTCTAAGGCATTTTGAAGCGCCAAAGCCATCTCTCGAACAAAGCTGTTAAACTTGTCGGGTCTATTTAAACGGAGGGTAAGCACTCCTCCGGAGCGCTCGGTAATTAGTAATGAACTCATAGGACTAAATTAAGTGCTTAGATGCACTTAAAGTAATCAAAAGGCTCTAAACAACTAGTACATTGATAGAGTGCTTTGCATGGCGTAGAACCAAACTGACTAATTCTTTGAGTGCTAGATGATTTACATCTCGGACAGCGCGCCTCTTCTGCCTTTCCAAAAAGACTTCTCTTATCTGCCGTGCCATTAATAGGCGCTGCAATGCCATACTCTTCTAGCTTTATTCTTCCCTCTACCGACATCCAATCGGTGGTCCAGGGAGGATTTAAGACGGTTAATACCTCAACCTCCTGCCAACCGGCTGCCTTTAAGGCTGTTTTAATGTCTGCCTCAATGGTATCCATTGCCGGGCAACCTGAATAGGTTGGAGTAATGGTTACCTCAACGCTTCGGCCTTCTGTTTTCACATTCCGAATGATTCCTAGATCTGCGATGGTAAGAACCGGTATCTCGGGATCGCTTACTTGTTCGAGAGTGAGATTTGCGCTTTCAAGATTCAATACAGACATACTATGCTTTTCAGATTACCACTTGGCCGTGGGATAGGTTCTCGGTATATGTTGCATTTCCGCTAATATGAAGCCCATATGCTCTGTATGATTGCCTGTTCTACCCCCTTTCTGCATCCATCCGTCTTCAGGATGATCTAAAGTAGCCAGTTCCAGAACTTGGTTTACTTTCTCTTTCCATTGCCCTGCCAATTGAGCATAATCGGGCGCTACTCCTGCTTTTGTCATGGCCTCGCTGGCGGAATCGGCGATAAACATTTCTCCCGTATACATCCAGAGATCATTGATTGCCTTTTGCACTCTTTGGTGACTCTCTTCTGTACCATCTCCCATGCGAATAATCCACTCTGCAGAGAATTGTGCGTGATATGATATCTCTTTAATCGCCTTTCTAGCAATAGCCTGGATGGTTTCATCTCGGCTATTCATTAAGAATTCGTATTGAAAAAAATTGAATGTATCGAAGAGAAATTGACGGGCAAGCGTAAAAGCCCAATCGTTGTTTGGCAATTCGGTAATCAACAGATTTCTAAACTCTCCTTCGTTCCGAAAGAAGGCTAGACTATCTTCTGTTGCACCATTGCCTGCTTGTTTTGCCGCATATTGAAGCAGCATTCTCGATTGACCGAGATGATCGAGTGAAATATTCGTAAGTGCAATATCTTGTTCCAAAACGGGACCATATCCGCACCATTCACCCAAACGCTGCCCTAGAATCAGTGCATTGTCAGCCAAAAAGAGGGTGTAATTTTTTAAATCTAAATTCATAAAGGGGGCTTATGGCCTACATATGGCCTATTTCAGTAGGAATATCGTAAAAAGTTGGATGGCGGTATACTTTGTCGTCTGCTGGAGTAAACAAAGGATCTTTCTCATCTGGGCTACTTGCCGTTACTGCGTCAGATGGCACTACCCAGATACTAATTCCCTCGCTTCTTCTTGTATAAACGTCTCTTGCATTCTTAATAGCCATGTCCGAGTCAGGAGCATGAAGGCTTCCAACGTGTTTATGACTCAATCCATTCTTACTTCGGATGAATACTTCCCATATTTTCCAATTGTCGTTTGGCTTGTCCATAAGTTCGGGGGTTTGGTAGGTGCAAATAACGAGAAACGACTCTTAAGCAGCCTGACCTTTATCCGCTTTTCTTTTGGCCTCTTTGGCTGCATATGCATTGGCTGCCTCTCGCACCCAACTGCCTTCTTCATTTGCCTTTACACGATCAATCAGTCTTTGCTTATTGCAAGGGCCATTGCCTTTTATAACATTATAAAACTCTTCCCAATCAATTTCACCATGGATATAACTTTGCTTTTCCTCATTCCATTTGAGGTCTTTATCGGGTAAACTCAATCCTAGAAACTCTGCCTGAGGAACCGTCTTATCTATAAACTCTTGGCGTAACTCATCATTTGATTTGCGCTTGATTTTCCACTTCATGCTTTGGGCAGAGTTTGGAGAAAGATCATCGGTAGGACCAAACATCATTAAAGCAGGCCACCACCATCTATTCAAGGCATCTTGTGCCAATTGCCTTTGCTCTGGAATTCCCTTCGCCAAGCTGAGCATAATCTCATATCCTTGACGTTGGTGGAAACTCTCCTCCTTGCAAATACGAACCATTGCTCTGGCGTAAGGACCATAGGACGTTCTGCAAAGCATTACCTGATTGGCTATTGCAGCACCATCTACCAGCCAACCAATGGCTCCAATATCTGCCCAAGAAACAGCTGGATAGTTAAAAATAGTAGAGTATTTTGCCTTACCAGACAGCAAGTCTCCTACTAGTTCCGAGCGGTCTACACCCAATGTTTCAGCAGCGGAATAAAGGTATAAACCATGTCCTGCCTCGTCTTGAACCTTGGCAAGTAGAGCCACTTTTCTGCGCAATGAAGGCGCACGGGTAATCCAGTTCGCTTCAGGCAGCATACCTACCACTTCACTGTGGCCATGCTGACTAATCTGGCGAATAAGTGTTTTCCTGTAGGCATTCGGCATCCAATCTTTCGGCTCAATTTTATTCTCGCCGTCTAAATAATCTTGAAATCGCTTTTCGAGTTGTACTTCTCCCATGCTTATAAATCTTGAATATTTTACAAATTTAGTCTGGATTTATAAACGTTTTGAAATAGATTGTGTTCTTGAATTAATTTGCAAATCAGAATTATTTACCCCTATGCTCAACTTTTTCAAGCGTAAAGAACGCAAAGACTCCCTTGCCAAGACCGACAAAACCCGCAAAAGAGCGAGCTTTAACGCACTGACTGTAAGTGATATACGCCGAGAAACAGTCGACTGTGTATCGGTTGCTTTTGACGTCCCTAAGTCGCTAAAAGCAGACTATAATTTTATTCAAGGCCAGTACCTAACGCTTCGAAATAGAATAAACGGAGAAGAAATTCGTCGTTCTTACTCGATTTGTAGCAGTCCTTTGGATGGAGAATTGCGTGTTGCCATTAAAAAAGTGCCCAAAGGAGTCTTTTCTACCTATGCCAATGAAGAGCTTAAAAAGGGAGAGCAATTGGAAGTAATGACACCCGAAGGCAATTTTCATAGACCTTTGAATGCAGACCATTCACATTTGTATGTTGCCTTTGCCTCTGGATCTGGAATCACGCCCATGCTAAGCATTATTCGTACTACACTTGAAGTAGAAAGTACGAGTCAATTTACTTTGTTCTATGGCAATCGGAACAATTTGTCGATCATCTTCAAAGAGCAATTGGAAGATTTGAAGAACGAGTTCATGGGTCGCTTAGAAGTGCATTATATTCTGAGCAGGGAAGATCAAGGAACAGATTGTTTGAAGGGAAGGATCGACGGTGATAAATGCCGACATTATGCCCAATCGTTCTTCGATTCAGAAAAAGTAAATACCTATTTCCTCTGCGGTCCACTTGGAATGATCGAAGATCTAAGCGAAACATTGGTGAGCCTCGGAGTAGATAAAAAAAATATCGTTTTTGAACTTTTTACCACTGCAGCTACTACTATAAAAGAAGGAGCCAATCCGGACGCGCCAAAAGTAATCGGCATGACTTCCAACGTAACCGTAGTATTAGATACGGAGGAAACCCATTTTGAAATTGATGCGAATGGGAAGTCTATTCTCGATGCTGCCTTAGATGCGGGAGCCGATGTTCCCTTTGCTTGTAAGGGCGCTGTTTGTTGCACTTGTAGAGCGAAAGTATTGGAAGGAGAAGTTGAAATGGATATGAACTACGCCTTGGAAGAAGAAGAAGTGGAGGAAGGCTATGTACTAACCTGCCAAAGCCATCCAAGAAGCGAGAAAGTGGTAATTAGCTATGACGAATAGATGAAAATGCGTTTAGCATTTCCTTCTTAACCGTTTACATATACGTTTTCGGAGAACTTATGGGAAACATTCACCTCTTTGCCTTCGTATCTGATCTGAATGGATTGATCGAATTCTCTTCGTTCCAATAGCTCGATTTCGCTACTTAACATCAGACCAAGCGTATTTAGATAGCGCAAGAAAGCCACAGAACTGTCTTTCACCGCTACAATTCGAACCTTTGAGCCCAAGGGCATAGAGGCCAATGTTTTCTTAGTCGCGGGTTTGTACTTTCCATCTGCTTTCGGAATGGCATCTCCATGTGGATCCAATTCTGGGAAGCCAAGGAAAGATTCTAGCTCAGCAATGAGCTTGGGAGAATGAATGTGCTCTAACTGCTCAGCTACTTCGTGAATTTCATCCCAACCAAAGTTAAGACAAGTGTATAGAAAGCTCTCCCAAAGTCGATGCCTTCGAATCATATTAATGGCTATTATGGAACCGCTATTACTGAGTTCTAGCTTTCCGTATCGCTCATACTTCACTAACTCCTTTTCGCGCAATCGTTTCAACATTGCGTTTACTGAAGCGGGCGAAACGCATAAATATTCAGCTAAGCGATTGGTTCCGGCCTTACTATTCTTTTGTTCAATAGTCAGGTGAAATAGGGCTTTGAGATAATTTTCTTCTGCAATACTTAAATCCATGTTGTAGTGTTAGTGTCGTCTAACTTTATATATTTGCCTGTGCAAAAATGCTCCAGGAAATTCATCTCACAAAATAAAACTTTAGCGAGATACAATTGAGTCCTTTCCAATTCCACTCTTTTGATTAGAAAAGGGAATAAGTTGAAAGCCTTGCAGTATACCTTTGAAACTATGGAAGGAAAGTCCAAAATGCCTGCATCAGAGAATGCCATAGAGATAGAAAACCTCATGGTGAGTTATCATCACAAACCTGTTTTGTGGGATATCCAGCTGTCTTTACCTGCCGGTCAAATCATTGGGATTATTGGTCCAAATGGATCTGGAAAGACCACCTTATTGAAGTCCATCATGGGCTTACTCCCATTGGATAGTGGAACGGTTCGTTTTTTTGGCAAACCCATTAAAGAAGTTCGTGGGCGCTTGAGTTATGTGCCCCAGCGCGAGTCGGTAGATTGGGATTTCCCTGCGAATGTGCGCGATGTAGTGCTCATGGGACGATACAGAAAAGACAATTTATTCAAAAGACTTAGCAAAGAAGATCATAGAATTGCGAATGAGGCCATAGAAAAGGTGGGCCTAACAGACTTGGCAAAAAGGCAGATTGCTCAACTCTCGGGTGGCCAACAGCAGCGGGTCTTTATCGCCAGAGCTTTGGCTCAACAGGCCGATATTTATCTCATGGATGAACCTTTTGTAGGGGTTGATGCCGCTACAGAAGATGCTATTTTGAGACTGCTTGAAGAAATGCGGAATGAAGGCAAGACGGTTATTATTGTTCACCACGACCTGCAAACCGCCTTTACCACTTTCGATTGGGTAGTATTACTACGAACTCGATTGATTGCCAGCGGTCCGAAATCGGAAGTTTTTACCGCTAAGAATTTACAAAACGCCTACGGAGGTAAGCTCAGCATATTGTCTCGCCTTGGAGACATTCTGAGTGAAAAAGAAATCGATCTCAGCAAAAAAGAATCACTTTAAATGGATGCGGAAAAACTATTAGGAGAATGGTTCATAAGCCAGTCGGCGGTTAGTCAAGCATTTATGGCAACCAGCTTTACTTGGCTGATTACTGCTATGGGCGCATCGCTCGTTTTCTTTTTTAACGGAATGAGCCGCAAGTGGCTCGATGGAATGCTTGGATTTACAGGGGGCGTAATGATTGCGGCTTCCTATTGGTCGCTACTGGCACCTTCTATTGAAATGAGTGAGGCGCAAGGACTGATTCCATGGCTTCCACCTGCAATTGGATTTGCCTGCGGCGCTCTTTTTCTATTTGCCTTAGATCGCTTTGTTCCCCACCTCCACATCAACTTCTCTAAATCAGAATCGGAAGGACCCGAAACCAATTGGCATAAAACCACCTTATTGGTACTTGCTATTACGCTTCACAATATTCCAGAAGGACTGGCGGTTGGAGTAGCTTTTGGTGCATATGCCAGTGGCATAGAAGGAGCTGAATTAGGCGCTGCCTTAGCCCTAGCTATTGGTATTGGACTTCAAAATTTTCCCGAAGGATTGGCAGTAAGTATGCCTTTGAGAAGAGCCGGAGTGAAACCCTTTCGCGCTTTCTGGTACGGACAACTATCTGCCATTGTTGAACCCATTGCAGGAGTTATAGGAGCACTAGCTGTAATGTATATGCAGCCCCTATTGCCCTACGCCTTAGCATTTGCGGCAGGTGCGATGATCTATATTGTCATAGAAGAAGTAGTCCCAGAAAGTCAAAGAGATAAATATACAGACGTCTCCACTCTTGGCTTTATTGGTGGATTTCTAGTTATGATGATTCTGGATGTAGCTTTGGGCTAAGCTTCTATTTAAGGTGCTTTAAAGCCTCTCGCTTACTAAGTGATGCCAAGGGGATTTCTTCTACAAATTGTAGAACCCAAGTAGCATTGGTCCGCGCATACTGCCTTAAAGACCAGCCAATTGCCTTCTGAAGAAAGAACTCCTTACTGCTTCTATGTCTTTCAATAGCTGCCTGCAGTAGTTCTAGATCGGTCTGTTCTTTAAATGTCAGCTGAAAAAGGATTGAACAGCGCTGAAGCCACATATTCTCTTCTTCTCCCCAAAGAAAAACCTCATCTCTTAAGCCTAGGTTCTTTAGAATTAGAAATCCAACTAAGTTGCTCGAGAGTTTATCTACTGTATCCCACCCGCTTTTTGAGATGATGAGTGATTTAAGGAGGGGTAAATGTTCTGGTTTCAACAAGCGTTTATAGCGCTCCAAGAGGTCCATTGCTACATATTGAAATTCGCGTTCTTTCATTTCCCAGAGAAGTAGAACAACTTCACACAAATCGTCGATTGTGCCTTCAAATGAGCGAATCTGTTGCCGTGTTTTTTCTACTCGAAGTGGTTTCTTCAGACCCAGATAAGTAAATTGACCTTTCTTATAGGCAGACATCCCTTCGGCTAATTCAGGGTTCTCTGCCGATCGCAACGATTGGTCAATATCCTCTATCCAAGTCCGTACATTCAATTAAAAATAAGTTTGATAATATCGTTTCCATTCACCAATAAGACCAAACCTAGCAAAAGAATGAAACCAAACATTTGTGCAAATTCCAATACTTTTTGCGGTGCAGGCTTGCCGGCAATCATTTCCCAAAGAGTAAAAACTACATGACCACCATCAAGCGCCGGAATAGGTAGAATATTTAAAAATGCCAGCATTATACTAAGGAAAGCTGTAAAGCTCCAGAACCTCTGCCAGTTCCAAACCGTATCAAACTGATTGGCAATCATAATAAATCCACCTACCTCTTTATAGGCTTCTGTCTTTGGATTCAATATTATTTTGAACTGACGTATATAATCTGTCAAGACCTTGGCAGATTTTGCTACTCCAGCAGGAATAGATTCAAAGAAACTGTACTCAAGTTTGGATATTTTTAGATAGTCTGTCGCTGCAGTTGGCATTACTCCTACTTTACCATGACTTGGAACCTCAACATCCAAAGAGACAAAAGAACCCTTTCTCATTACCCCAAAGGCTACCGAACTTCCTGCATGTTTTGGGATGGAATCGTAGAATTCATCGAAATAATACATTGGCTTGCCATTTAAGCTAACCAAGCTATCCTTCAATTGCATTCCAGCTAGCGCTGCCATAGAAGAATCTGTAAATCCTCCAACCACATAAGGAAAACGCGGAATAAAGAACTGTCCTTTGCTTTTAATTACCGATTTCACATCCTCCGCAACAAAATCTATATCGAGCTGCTTGCCATTTCTTTCAACTACAACGGTTCCTTCTTGGTTCAAAACCACTTCCAAAGGAATCTCGCCGAAGTTTTCTATTTCCTTTCCATTTACCGTAAGTACTTTATCTCCATTCCTGAATCCCATTCCCCAAGCTTCATCGGAAACTGAAACTCCATATTTCACATCCTCATTGGCTATGTAGGCTTCACCGTAGTATGCCAACATTCCGGCATAAATTACAAAAGCTAAAATCACGTTTACCGTTACTCCGCCTAGCATAATAATTAAACGTTGCCACGCTGGCTTCGCCCTGAATTCCCATGGCTGTGGTTCTTGTTTCAGCTGTTCGGTATCCATAGACTCATCTACCATTCCCGAAATCTTCACATAGCCACCTAAAGGCAGCCAACCTATACCATATTCTGTATCGCCAATTTTCTTTTTTACTAATGAAAAATATGGATCGAAAAAGAGATAGAATTTCTCAACACGGGTATTAAAAAGTCGAGCGGGAATGAAATGCCCCAACTCATGCAGAATAATGAGCAATGAAAGACTGAGAACAAATTGAGATACTTGAATAAATAGATCCATAGGATGGGTTTAGATGCCGTGCAAAAATAGTATGCTTTCTCTTCTATAAAGTTCAAAGAAATGGTAAATGTTCTGTTCCCATCGACTTTCTGAAATACAGGCCTTTTAGCCAGTGTATATTTGCCATCATGCGGTCTATTCTTGCCTCTATTTGCCTTCTTCTTTCATTTGTTGCGCTCTCACAGCCCACCGAAATCCAACTTCATTTGGATTTCGAAAAAAATAAGGAGGCCGTTATTGGTAAAATTGAGTTTTTGGGTTTACAGGCCGGAAGCCATATCATTAATACCCATGCTTGTAGAATAACAAAAGCCTTTGTCTACCGCAAGAACCTGAAAGCCGCACTTCCTCCGCAAGAAGGTTCTGCAGCCATTTATTTGCTCCCTAACGCATACGATCGATTGGTTCTCCATTTTGAATACCAAAGCGATGAGAAAATCTCATCCTTACTCAAAGACGGAATGGAATTCGGCTCTGCTAACAATACCCTGCCCGTTCCGAACTATTTAAAATCCAATTGTCCTGTTAAGCTGATTTTAAGCCTCGACAAAAAAGCACTGTATTTATATGAACAAGAAGTAGAGTTTATGGTCGAATCTGGCTCTGGCACAAAAACCTATTTTTTCGTAAACAGCCCTCCTACTTCCCTTACTTCAATGCACTTGTGGATAGGTTTAGGAAGAAAAGCCGATAAACAAATTGAAGAAGTTCAAGCCAAAGAAATCCTAGCCACCGATGATCTCGAAAAGCAAAAAGAATTAGCAGCCACCCAAAGGGATTTCACAAATGAATTAGCCGACTGCCTCCCTCCTTTAATTGACTCTGCCTCCTTTCTTGGATTGAGCCGAGATACAGAGCTCGACAGTATTGAAAGTCGATTTCTTCGGAACAAATACAATGCTGAAACCTTGCGTTTAAAGTATCTGGAATGGCGCTCTAAGCCGCTGGGCATTTGGCAAGAAGCTTTTCTCAGCTGGTACAATGGCCCTAAAAATCAATCGTATGAACTCGAGAAGCTACTGGCCTCGAATGTTTTCTTTTCATTAGAAGCTGCGGGCAACCGCAGCGATTCTTTAGAGATTGGAATGGAGGCACGATGGCTTTTTCTTCAGTATTTAGATCCAATTGCAAGGAAAAGTTTCTTCTGTCTTTCGCTTCAGTCAGACCCCGAGAAAGTATGGCAAACACATATAGATACTCTTGAGCAAAAAATTTGGAGCAATCTATTCTCAGGAAGTACTGCTCCGAAAGTAGCGATACGCTATCGGCACGAAAAAGAGGCGGGAAGGTTTTACATACTAAGCCAACAGCTTGAAAAACCCTTTATAAAATGCATCAGTCAAGTAGAAATTTACACCAAGAGAGAACAAGCTTTCATCCACTTTCCCCTACAAGGGGAAAGTGGACAGTTTATGTTTCTAATTAAAGAGGATGTAGACTTAATTCGCATTGATCCGCTTAGAAAGCTCCCCATTCAATGGGTAGAAAGTAAAAGTGATGTTCAATTGTTAACTCAATTGAATTTGGCAAAAGATCCGGTTGGTAGATACGAGGCCATGGTTGGCTTACTTAGAACGAAAAACCCCCGTTTATTTTCTACCATCGTTGGAATAGGACTAGATGATGATTGGTCGCAAATACGTATGCTCTCTCTTCGTTCCTGTGAGAGATTAGATGCGACAGGATGGTTGAAATTGGAGGAAACAGTCCTGAGAATGAGCGAAATCGACTCCTTTGTCAGCATCCGAAAATTAGCTCTAGAAACGGTAGACAGAAGAAATAGATAGTTCTGGAGATCTATGAATGATTTTGTTAAACTCTTCCAGCAACTTGAACAATCTCGGCAAATAGATTCTAAAATTCGAGCCGTTCACGACTTCCTATGCTGTGCTAATTCGGAAGATGCACTTTGGGCAATTTATCTCTTAAATGGACAAAAAACCAAGCGTTGTATAGCTACAAACAAGCTAATTCAATGGGCCTTGGAAGTAGCCGAACTTCCCGAATGGCTTTATAAAGAGTGTCATTCCGTTATAGGCGATACGGCCGAGACGTTGGCTCGAATCCTTCCCCCTAATACGTCACAGTCTGATTTAAGCCTCAGTGATTGGATGCACTTTATTTCAAAAATGAAGTTGGCCGAAGAAGAAGAAATAAAAGAGTCTGTCCAATTTGCATGGATGGAATTGGACTTCACAGAGCGTTTTTTGCTCAATAAATGGATGACAGCGTCGATCTCTTTACGACTAGATCGCTCTATTCTTATACAAGCACTTTCAAAAAAATTCCATCAGTCAGAGGCAGCAATTGCCTACCGGCTAAGTCAAGATTGGCATCCGAGTGGGTTTAGTTTAGAAAAGCTATTTGTACTGTTTTTCCCTGAAGCAGCTCAATCCAATTACTATCCTTTTCAGAGAAGAGAGGCTTTGCTTCCATCTATACGAAAGAAGCTTCCTCTCAGCGATCTAGAATTCCAGACAATCGGACAAGGTGTTCGAGTTCAAATGATTGTGAGAGAAGGCATATCGTATCTATGGTCAGAGAATGGCGATTTTCTCTCCCCTATTTTTCCTGAATTCAAAAACTATGGAAGTACTTTGCCTCATTCCTTTGCCTTTGAAGCAGAACTGATAGGCTTTAAGGAGAGAATACTGGAAAAGACTCTGATTGAAAGACGGATTCAATTGAAAAAATCGAGCACGGCTGGGCAATCCGATTGTCCCTCTGAACTGAGGATTACAGAATTAGTAGAGTGGAAGGGCGAAGATGTTCGAACATGGCCTGAAACTAAAAAGAGAGGCATTTTAACAAACACAATCGAGAACAACTTGCTTCCGTTTACTAAATGGATAAAACCAAGCTCTTTTAACGATTGGGCAGATGCCCTAGAATTCCAATTAAAAGAACAAGGTCATAATTCTGAGGGCCTTCTAGTTACGCGCGTGAAAGAAGGCGAAGAAGCCAAGGAATTGGGTGTCTGGAAAAATCCGATTTACAATATAAATGCTGTTATCACCTATGCCATTAAAAATAGATACGGAAAGTTTTCTGAGTTCAGCTTTTCTGTTTGGGACGAAGAAGTCTTAGTGCCCATTGGCAAAGTGCATCTCGATTTGGCAAAAAGTGAGCTCGACAAGCTAGTGTATTTCGTGAAAAACAATCTGCTTGAGCGCTTTGGTCCGGTTAGAAGTATAAAGGCCCAATTGGTTTTTGAGCTTCAATTCTCCAGTATTAGCAAATCAACTAGGCATAAGTCGGGTCTTGTTCTTCACGAATTGAAAGCAAGGCAATGGTTAAAAGAAAAGGATGCCAAGCAAGCCGGAACGCTGAAACAACTTCAAGATTTCCTAGATTTAAGCGCTCAGTGATTTTGTCTGTAGTATCTTGGCGACTTATCAAAAAGACATGCCTAAGATTACTCCTGTTGGAAGTGTTACAAAAGTTCAAACCATTGAAAATCACGTGGTTGTTTTAACCAATCACGCTACGATTTCGATAGCCGAACACAGTAGTGGAGCCCTCCGATTTAATATACAATTCGATTCTATAGAGTCTGGCGCAGAGACATCTGCCGTGGAAGCCAAGATATTTACACTTCCAAAATACAAGGAGACTGCAGAAGACCTTCTGTTTTCTTTTAGTGGAAATACGCTTCGAGTCTCTAAGTTGGATGGATGCATTGAACTGACCAATAGAGCGGGACAAATAAGTTTACTTTCTGATCCACTTGGATTTAGTTGCGAAGGAACGCATAGTACCGCTCGCTTTTCGCTTCGCGAAAACGAGCGATTTTTCGGATTGGGAGAAAAAACAGGGCCTCTAAACAAGCGCGGCATTCAATATCAAAACTGGAATACCGATAAGTTCGCCTATCATGAGGAAGACGATCCATTGTATACTAGTGTGCCCTTCTATATTGGCGAAAACGAAGGAGCTTGGTATGGTGTTTTTCTCGATAATCCAGCAAGAACACATTTCAATTTTGGCGCCTCCAATCACCGCTACTCCTTTGCCAAAAGCGATTCGGGAAATTTGGATTTATACCTCTTTGCAGGCATACATCCTTCCAATATTGTGAGCGCATACACCTTATTAACAGGAAGAACTCCTCTACCCCCTTTATGGTCTTTGGGCTATCAACAATGCAGATACAGCTACTATCCTGCAGAAGAATTTGAGATCCTCGCCGATACTTTTCGCAAGAAGAAGATTCCATGCGATGTATTGTATTTCGATATCCATTATATGGATGATTACAAAGTATTTACCTGGGATAAAAAGACCTTTCCCGAACCCCACACTCTTTTGAGGAAGCTGCATGATAAAGGCTTTAAAACGGTGGCCATTCTTGATCCAGGACTTAAGGCAGAGGATGGATTTAAAATCGATGAAGAAGCACAAAAAGAAGGTCATTTACTGAAATACCCTGATGGACAGCTGTATACAGGCGAAGCTTGGCCAGGCGTTTGTCACTTCCCTGATTTTAGTCGACCCGCAACCCGTTCTTGGTGGGCAGAAAAAGTAAGTGATTTCGTGAAAGGCGGAATAGATGGACTTTGGAATGATATGAATGAGCCTGCCGTTTGGGGAAAGCATTTTCCAGACGATGTTCGGTTTGAAACCAATGGCAAAAGCCTTGGCCATGCCGATCTTCACAATGCATACGGCGGATGGATGGCCGAAGCCACCTTTGATGGACTTTCTGAAAGAAAGTTTAAGCGTCCGTTTGTACTTACGCGTGCAGGATTTGCCGGCATTCAAAGACATGCTGCCGTTTGGACAGGAGATAATAGTTCAGGGCCCGGGCAATTGATGCTGAGCTGCAGAATGATGTCGGCCATGGGAATTAGTGGAATGCCCTTTGTTGGAACCGATATTGGCGGATTTATTGGCGAATCTTGGAACTGGCTTTTCAGTCGTTGGATTCAAATCGGTGCTTTTCAGCCTTTATTCCGTGGGCACAGTATGGTAAACTCTGCCGATTCTGAACCTTGGAGTTTTGGGGAGGAAACAGAAGAAATCTGCAGAAATTACATCAACCTTAGATATCGCATTCTTCCATTGATCTATGGACTTTTTGAGGAACATCAGCACACTGGTCTTCCACCTATGCGACCACTGTTCTTAGAATTTCCAGAAGACCCCATTACCATGGAAGGCACTTTTGAAAATCAGTTTTTACTTGGTCCCAGCCTATTGGTTTGCCCTGTTGCTCAGCATTCTGGACTCGTAAAAGTATATCTCCCTAAAGGGAGCTGGGTAGATCTATTTACAGATGAATTATTAGAAGGAGGGAAAGAACACATTCGTGAACTTAGCGCAAACCGCATACCTGTCTTTCAAAAATTGGGTGGATTTATTCCGGCTCAGAGTTTAATACAGCATACTTCAGAAGTGCCTGAACGCGAAGAATGGCACATCTACTTAGGTGAAGATGGAAGTGGCGTTCGATACAAAGACGAAAGAGATGGATTTGCCCATGTATTGGAAGGAAGCTTCTCTAAAAGGAATGTTTCTTGGAATGCGAATGAACTCTCTATTTCTAAAAAAGAAGGGATAATGAAAGAAGGTTTGCTTCGATTATACTTACATCATTTCAAAGGAGATTCAAGTGAAATCGCTAGCGAAACGTATCGTTGGGTAAACCCCATTTCAAATTTTGATCCTTTCTATAGAGGTGTTGATGACAGTTTGAGAATTGATTCGCTCCATTTTGTGGATTTAAATCTAGACCACCTTGGCGATGATCACGTTATTCAATTGAATAACAAAATTTAATTAACGTTGGAGTGCGTATTTTTGCCGGCGAAAAATTATAACAATGGCAATTAAAAAACAGTTCCTAAAGTCGAAGCCCGTTTGTAAGGTGACTTTTGAGGTTTTAGATCCAGAAGCAGATCTAATCGTTCTAATGGGTGAGTTCAATGAGTGGAGCAAGAGCTCGCATCCGATGAACAAAATGAAGAATGGCAAACACAAAATTACTGTTGATCTCGATACAGAAAAGAAGTACGCCTTCAAATACTTGGTAGATGGTAATACTTGGTTGTTAGAAGAAGAGGCAGATCAGCAAGTTCCAAGTGGAATGGGTGCTGAGCAAAATAGCCTTATCGCAGTCTAAACGCTCTAAAAAAGCGAACCTCTTTCTTGGTGTTTACCAAATAAACACCAAGAAGGATGAATAATATTCCCACGAGATGGCGAATACCTATCAGTTCTCCATCCAAAAATCCCCATACTGAGGCCACAATGGGCACGCAATAGGTTATGCTCGATGCAAAAAGTGCCGAGGTTGATTTGATCAGCATATTGAAGAGCACCACTGCTATTGATGAACCAAAAGCGCCAAGAATAGCAATGTAGCCCAAACTAGTTGAGGCGGTTTCTACATTCTTCATTATGTATACAAAGTCGGTGAAACCAAAAAGCAGAATCAAAGAGGGAATCAATAGTATTAAAAAACTAAATAGCGTAATTGCATTCGAACTTAGATGCTTCAGCTTATGGCTTATAATATTGATGCTAATTGCATACTGAACCGTTGCAATAATTGGAAACAATCCATAAAGCAGATTTTCTGGGGCAATATCAGTCTGCCAGGGAGCCAGTAACCACACCGCTCCAAGAAGTCCGATAAATATTCCGACAAACTGAATTTTCTTCGGAGACATCTTAAAGAAGATCGCTCCAACGATTATGGTGAATAATGGCACCAATGAGTTCAAGATTCCAACCAAAGAACTATCCAAGCGTGTTACAGCTATTGGAAATAAGAAGTAAGGCATTCCATTTCCGAGTAAACCAATCGTAATTATATACTTTAAGTCTTTCTTCCTGAATTCTTTAAAACTTCGCCACGCAAAAGACAGGGCAACAATAGCCGCAAAACTTATCCGAAGCAGGCCCACTTGAAAAAAATCAAAGCTGATCAATCCCCTCTTCATAAGGATAAAAGAGCTACCCCAAGTTATAGCCAGTATAGAGAAAACCAGCCATTTAGCCAGAGGTTTATTCATAGGGCGTCAAAGGTAGGTTAGCCTAGGGTTCATTCGGTCTTCGTTGTACCTTTGTTTTATAATTATTCAACATGCGTACAATTCTATTTGCTGCCTGCACAGCTGTATTTATATCCTGTTCAAACAGTACTCCGGCAGTTGAAGAAATAGCAAGCGAAATCACTGAAACGCTTGTAAAAGTTGAGGTTGTTGCAAATACCTCAGTAAATTTAGCAATTGAAGGAATGGTTTGCTCCAAGGGTTGCGCTGGAACCATAGAGAACGAGCTAGGTGCATTGACAGGTATAGAAGGCTGCAAAGTGAATTTCGATGAAGAAATAGCAGAGGTTCGATTTGATTCTACCCAAGTTTCGCCGGAAGATATTCGCTCCTTTATTTCAACTATTGGTGCGGGCACTTATTCTGCTTCCATCCTCTAAACAAAACTCTTGAGACGCTTAATTCTCCTCGAAATTGTTCTCATTTATTTGGTTGTTCTAGCTGGAAGTATAGTGAGAATGACTGGGTCTGGAATGGGTTGTCCAGACTGGCCAAAATGCTTTGGGCATTTAATTCCTCCTACGGAGGAAAGTCAAATTCGCTGGAAAGCAAATACTGAGTTCAAAAAAGCTCAGATGATTATTTACAACGAAAAGCTGCTTCAAGCCAAATCTAGCTTTGTGTCTGGAATCTCCTTTGAGGGCAATCAATGGGAAGAATATACGAAGCACGATTATGCTATTTTTAATCCGTTTCACACTTGGATAGAATACATCAACCGACTGTTGGGTGCGCTTTCTGGCATTCCCATGTTCATTCTTTTTATCATTGGTATCTATAACATTCGCAGGCGATTCAAATTTTTTATTCTGAGCGCTCTTGGTTTAATCCTTCTAGGGTTTGAAGCTTGGTTGGGTAAACTTGTTGTGGATGGAAATTTAGTGCCCGGGCAAATAAGCCTTCATATGTTTGGAGCTCTGGCTATTATAAGTGTGCTGGTGATAATGCTGAGTATGTACTCGAAAAGGGCATCGTTGAGCAAACCCAATGCACTTTACATCCTTCCAACAATCCTATTCCTTCTCTTAATTCAAGTCTTTCTTGGAACTCAAGTCCGAGAAGAGGTAGACTTGATGACCCACGGATTAGAAAGAGATAGTTGGATTGACAACCTGAGTGATTTGTTTATCATTCATCGGAGCTTTTCTTGGTTGTTGTTCATTAGCTCCGCACTCTTTCTATTTTTAAATCGCAATTCTGTTAGTCGAACCACTTTTATGCCTCTGCTCTTTTGTTTGGGGAATATTTCAGTTGGAATTGGCATAGCGTATTTCGGCTTCCCAAAAGCCCTACAACCTATTCATCTAATGTTAGCTTGTCTGTTTTATGGATGGGTTCTCTATTCTTGGTTGGGCGCATTAAACAAAAAAAGAACCTCCTTCACTCGGTAAGTATTTTTCTAAAAGGTCCAATGCTTCTCTCGCAGACTCGACGGGAACCAACAAACGTATTCCGGCCGAGGACAAGCCGTAAACGGGCAAAATAGAATTAGAGTTTTCATTCTCTATTCTACTCTGAATTTGATGACTAGATAAATAGGTGGCCGCTAAGTGTGCCTCTTGAATTGTGTAAAACGTGGCCATGATAACCCACTGTTGCATGCCAAAGCGGTTTTAGTTCAATCCTTCCAAGATAGTGTTTCCATTAGCTGAACGACCTCTCTTGCCATATAATCATCCACTGGTTTTAATGAATCTGGGTTAGGTGCTGTAAAAAAGTATACCACCCCTCTCAAAAAGTGATTTACACTGTCCGTTGCATAGAATTGTGTGCTACTGGCTACTTGTCCAGACATATGGTAAAGTATTCCGTAAACCTTATTTTCTTCATTCAAAAAAACCTTCTCTTGAATGCCACTTGCTCTTACAGAATGAGCGAAGGCCAGGTCTTGCGATTCGGCTAATAGTCGGTCTAATTTTCCTTCTGGACTCTTATATGTTATTTGAATTCTTGCATTTAAGCTCGGGTAATAGATGTCTCCCCAGCAATTGTCTCTTGGCTCCCAAATTGCCGCTGTATTCATATAGAAAGAGAAAGGACAATGGGCTGAATCTAAGGCATAAATTCTAGGTGGAACGGCAATGCGAATCTGACCGTATGGAAGTGGGTTTTCCTGTTCACTACATGCAAAAAGAGCAATGGTAAAGAACAGAAGCAAATTATGCTTCACTTTCATCTTCTATTGGTTTTTGTAAGCTCACTTTAATGCGCTGTATTCTCCTATTCTCCAGGGCCTCAACAACGAATCGGAATTCATTGAATTCTATTTGATCATTGATGTTTAAAATTCGTCCACTAATTTCGAGAATAAATCCAGCTAAGGTATCGGACTCTCCTTTATTCGTTTCAAAAAGCTCGCCATCTATACCTAGGACTTTATAGAAATCATTCAATGGCGTTTTTCCTTCAAACACATACGTATAGTTGTCTAGTTTGCTAAAAATTAAATCTTCATCATCAAACTCATCGGAAATATCTCCAACTATTTCTTCAATAATATCTTCGAGTGTAACAATTCCAGAAGTACCGCCGAATTCATCCACAACAACGGCCATGTGAATTCTCTTTTCTCTGAATTCCTGCAAGAGGTCATCAATTTTTTTCTGCTCAGGAACGAAGATAGGTTTGCGAAGCATCTTTTCCCATTCTAAACTTTCTGTTGCCTCAATAAACGGCAGTAAATCTTTGATGTATAGTATTCCAGTAATATTGTCAAAAGAATTCGAGAATACTGGAATTCTTGAGTAACCAGACTCGAGAATACTGCTCAGAACCTCTTTATAGGCGGTTCCCTCTTCAATAGCAACCACATCCATTCGTGGTTTCATTATTTGCTTAACAGTAGTACTACCAAACTTTACAATTCCTTCCAAAATTCTTTGTTCTTCCATTCCTCCAACCGGTTCTTGGGTTAATTCAAGGGCTTGCGAAAGATCATCGACAGAAAGTGTAGAGCTAGACTCTTTTTTGGCTCTATCAAGAAAGTTACCTGAGCTGACTAATAAGAGACTAAGTGGAGAAAAAAACCAACTAAGCGCTCCGATCGGGACAGACATTAATCGGCTAAACAAAAGGCTATTACGAGATGCGTATACTTTTGGAAGCACTTCTCCAAAGAGAAGAAGAACAAAAGTGATTCCAACTACTTTCACTAAGAATTCCAATGTTGTATTACCATTGAAATTAATTAGTTTTTGAATAACAAAACTCGATAAGATTACAATCCCAATATTAACCAAGTTATTGGTTATCAGAATTGTTGCAAGAAGTTTTTTTGGATTATCTCGTAGCTCGATCAATTGCTTATCTCTGCGTGTAATACCCTCATCTAAACTTTGAATGTCTGAAGGCCTGAGAGAAAAAAAAGCTACCTCAGACCCAGAGACTAAGGCAGAGCTAATGAGTAGTGCAAATAGGGCTAAAAGCGAGGGGAGAATAGCGAACCATTCAGAGGCAATTAGGAGAAGTAGGGATGGGGGATCAGGATCCAATTAATTGATTTTATGTGAACTAAAAGGGTGATTCGTCATTCGTTGAATGCGAACTTTCCTGAGAAGAAGAAGAATCTGCAGACGCAGAAGTCCCTTGTGAACGATCTGGATTAGAACTAAGCATGGTCATTTCAAAACAATTAATTTCAGTCATATACTTCGGCTGACCTGTGGAGTCTTGCCAACTACGTGTTCTGATCTTTCCTTCAATGTACACTTTCATTCCCTTCCTTAAATACTGTTCGCAAACATCATTGAGGCCTTTTCTACTGACCACAATGTTGTGCCATTCAGTTTGCTCAACTTTTTCTCCTTCTCGGTTTGTATAAGACTCTGAGGTTGCGATAGGGAAGCGCACAATTTTTGAATATTCAAAGTTCCGAACCTCAGGATCGGACCCGAGATTTCCAATTAACATGACTTTATTCAAAGTACCAGACATAAATGCAAAGATAAAGTATGCTGTTTAGATAGTTACATTAGTTTCCAATGCTTTAGAGCCATTAAAAAGGGAACTGGAAATGGGATTTCACTTTGCTTCTCTTTTGCGATTAGCAGGGCATTGGGGTAACTTTCCAATATTGCATTCTCTTGTATTTCAAAGCTTAAATCCATTTCCTTATGACTTAGTAGATGCTTTAACTGTAGCGCAGTATTTGCGTTTGGGTTGAACGTTTTGGCATCTTGTTCAGGAAAAACATAAAGTCCAGACCAAATTCCTTTAGGTGGAAGCTTGATCAAAATCCAAGCACCCTGTTTTGTTATTGGCAGCTTATAGAACTTCATTACTTTTTCTTTGGGCTTTGCCTTTTTCTTTACAGGCCTTAGGTGAATGCTATGGTTCCTTAAGGCAAGACAATTTTCAGAAATAGGGCAAGCAAGGCAATTTGGTTTTGGCTGGCAGACGATGGCCCCCAATTCCATCATTGCTTGATTAAATGTAGAGGGAAGAAATCCCTTCATTAAATCGGTTGCCAGTTGTCTGAAGATATCATATACCTTTTTTGAACCAAGTTCTAGGTCGATATCATAAAGACGCGACAACACTCGATACGCATTTCCGTCGATTACGGCTTCGGGTTTCTCAAATGCAAATGAAGCAATAGCAGAAGCTGTATAAGGCCCCAGTCCGGGAAGATCAACTAAATCATTATACGAATCAGGGAATGTACCCTTTCGGTCGAACGCAATAATTCTTGCCGTTTTCATTAAGTTTCTTGCACGAGAGTAGTACCCCAATCCTTGCCAAAGTTTCAATACTGTATCTTCTTCTGCTTGGGCCAAATCAAGCACAGATGGAAAGCTTTCAAGAAACCGATAGTAATATGGAAGTCCCTGGTTAACACGAGTTTGCTGAAGTAATATTTCAGACAACCAGATCGCATACGGATCGCGAGTTGCTCTCCACGGCAGGTCTCTGGCATTCAAGGTATACCAGCTTATCCAATTATTCACAAAACTATTTTCCACACTAAATTATTTGACTTTCGGTTAACTGATTGGTAATACCATAATCTACACTATATTTGCAGCCCTCAAAACTAATGGTTTAACATCCCTAATATCAGACAACAACAATGACTAAAGCGGAGATTGTTTCTCGAATTGCAGAGAAATCCGGAATGGAGAAGGCCGACGTGCAGGCAACTGTAGAGTCGTTTATGAAAGAAGTTAAGACGTCACTTGAAGCTGGAGAGGCAGTATTTCTTCGTGGATTTGGCAGTTTTATAGTTAAAAAAAGAGCAGAAAAGACAGGTAGAAATATTTCCAAGAATACTACCATCATTATACCTGAACACTTTATTCCTGCTTTTAAGCCGGCTAAAGTTTTCTCTGAAAGCGTAAAGAAGAAAGTTAAGAACGCTTAACTTTAAGCTACTTACACATTGAAAAAAGAAGGATACATAGCCATTTTTGTTGCTGTTGTAATAGCAATAACTATGTATTTTATTCCAAGGAGTCCAGAGCCCGTCGGAATAGTAGACCAGCACGAACATGCAGCTGAGCAGTCAGACAGCTTAGAAGTAATGGTTGCACAAGCTGTAGAAATGCTAAATACAGGTAGTGCTCCTCCCATGCAGGCGATCGGTTTGTTGAGAACTGTCTTAGATATTGAACCTACGCACATCAATGGCAACTTTTATTTAGGGTACTTCTCTATTATGAGTGGCCAATTTGAGAAAGCAGAAGAGCGACTTTCAGTTGTAATAGATCGGCTTCCTGAAAACGCCGATGCCCTGTTTTTAATGGCCCAAGCGAAAAATGGCCTTGGTAATCAGGAAAGTGCTAAAGAGTACCTTCATAGGTGTCTCCAGAGCGACCCGATAGAAGAAACAAAACAGCAAGCTACGGCTCTGTTAAATGAAATTAATAATATATAACCTCAAATTATTTAGCTATGCCAAGCGGAAAGAAACGTAAGAGACATAAAATGTCTACTCATAAGCGCAAAAAACATCTTCGTAAAAATCGTCATAAGACCAAGAAGAAGTAATTTTTTATAAATAATTCGTTCACGTTGGAAGCACCTCCTTTAAGGGTGCTTTGCGTGTTAATATAATTTTATCGACTTTCTACCATAGATTTGGATGAAAGTCATACTGCAAGCCATGAATACAGAACTGTTCATCAGTTCACGAATGCGCGAGCAAACAGACATTGCGATTCTTCGCGAGGGAAAACTCGCTGAACTTCATAATGAATCGGAACAGCAAAATTTCAATGTAGGTGATGTATATCTCGCTACGGTGAAAAAGCTGGTTCCTGGCCTGAATGCTGCATTTGTGGATGTAGGGTACGAAAAGGATGCATTCCTTCATTACCACGACCTCGGACCTCAAGTAAGGTCGTTAAATAAGTACTTATCGAAAACTCAAAAAGGGAAGCAACAATGGTCGCTTCAAAATTTTGAAAGAGAACACGACATTCCGAAGGATGGACAAATAGACACCGTCCTTAAATCTGGACAAAAAGTGCTTGTCCAAATTGCAAAAGAGCCGATTTCTTCTAAGGGTCCACGTATAACTAGTGAGATTTCCATTGCTGGAAGATTCATGGTTTTAGTTCCTTTTTCAGATAGAGTGAGTGTTTCTCAAAAGATTGAATCTAGAGAAGAAAAGGATCGATTAAAAGGAATTGTTAAGCCAATTAAGCCAGAGGGTTTTGGCGTTATTATTCGCACCGTTGCGGAAGGAAGACACCTGCAAGAATTAGAGTCTGATCTACAAGCACTTCTCAAGAAGTGGAAGATTCTACACCGGAATATCAACAGTGCAAAGCCACCGATTTGTCTTCACAACGATCTAAACAAAAGCACCGGATTACTTCGAGATCTGCTCAATGATAGTTTTACCGCTATTCAAGTAGATTCGGAGGACATGTTTCAAACTGTATGGGAGTATCTAAATAGTGTTGATCCTACCAAGACAGAAATGCTGAAACTGCATTCTGGAAAAATTCCTTTGTTTGAGCATTTTGGCGTAGAGCGTCAAATAAAAACCGCATTTGGACGGTCTGTAACCTTTGGTAGAGGAGCGTATTTGATTATTGAGCATACAGAAGCTATGCATGTCATTGACGTGAATAGTGGAAATAGAAAGTCGAGTGGTGAAAACCAAGAGGCCAATGCTTTAGAAGTAAATCTTCAAGCAGCAGAAGAGATTGCCAGACAGTTGCGATTGCGCGATATGGGCGGTATTATAGTAGTCGACTTTATTGATCTTCATAAATCAGAGAATCGTAAAGAACTCTTTGAAAAGCTTAAGGACTGCATGAAAGATGATCGTGCAAAGCACAAGATTCTTCCACCTAGTCGATTTGGCTTAATTGAAATTACACGTCAAAGAGTTCGTCCAGAGATGAATATCAAGACACGTGAAGAAGATCCAAATGGAAGTTCAAAAGAAATTGAGGCTCCTATTAACATATTGCATCATATTGAGAATCATTTAACTCTCATTTCTAGTCAAGATAATGTGACGCAATTATTTCTACATATGCATCCTTTTTTGGCAGCATACGTTGAGCAGGGTTGGTTCTTCTCAAGCTTAAGATATAAATGGTCTAAGAAATACAAAGTCTCGTTGAAGATTATTCCGAGAGATGGATTCCGGTTCTTAGAGTATCATTTCTACAATTCGAAAGATGTAAAATACGAATTGAATTAAACCTGAACAATCCTAGTTAGAACGACAAAGCCCCGCAAATTGCGGGGCTTTGTCGTTCTTAATACTTACCATACTTATTCTCCGCATCTATTAGTCCTCAGACTTACGGCCATCGTATACCTTCTTTGCTCCAAAAGCTGCAGCTGC
>Ga0222632_1000129_pt1 | contig 55435 bp, 51 predicted proteins | sample AntAcemetageno46_FD_179828 | JGI IMG/M metagenome (GOLD analysis project Ga0222632, IMG submission 179828) | Saline water microbial communities from Ace Lake, Antarctica - #46 | ecosystem: Environmental > Aquatic > Non-marine Saline and Alkaline > Saline | place: Antarctica: Ace Lake | collected...
TATGGCATGGACGATTGAGAATGCAGAGCCGATGGTTCAACTTCGAGTCATAAAAGCCAACAATCAATGGGAACAATACTGGGATCAACGCTACGCCGCATAAATCACACCACTTTTAATCACGCCCGAAGACATCGGTGCGAACTATAACTTTGGAACGATCAGTGAAGACCTGAGCGATGCTCTGGAGAACTACGAACCCGGCCAGAATGAATCTATCCATGGAGACGCCCGCAGCCGTCTGCGCGAGGCGTTCATCGTCTTTCTACTTGAGGCTGTCGTGACCGGCATTGTGCTGCAAATCATGCTCAGCCTGAGCGGCACTCGGAGTAGTTTGAGCAGCGTAGCATTGATCAGCCTGGCCATCGCGCTGATCAGCTCGGCTCTACTCTACGCTCTGTCCGTCAGCCTCTTGCATCCGATCCCCTTGGGGCTGAGCTTTCTCGTGATGTTCGGCCTGATCCACTTATTGACAGATGTCCGCAAGTGGACGACTGCACTCGGTATGACTCTCGCCGCACGGCTTGTCACCCTCGGGCTGGTCTGGCTAGCCATGGCCGGAATCGGCGCACTCGGTCTTTGATTCAACACTTCGGTTTGACAAAGCCGCACTTGAAGACCTTCTCTAAGCGCATGTCTAAACAAGGCGTTATTCTCCTCAATCTCGGTTCACCCGATTCCACCGAAGTCAGCGATGTGCGCAGCTATCTGCGTGAGTTTCTGATGGACGGCCGCGTGCTCGACGCGCCTTACGCGATCCGCTGGTTTCTGGTCAACTGCTTGATCTTGCCGACCCGCCCGCGCGAGTCCGCCGAGGCCTATGCCGAAGTCTGGCAGAAGGACGGCTCGCCCCTCATCATCACCTCGCGCAAGCAGCAAGCTGCGCTGGCCGAGAAGCTAGACATCCCGGTCGAACTCGGCATGCGCTACGGCAACCCTTCGACCCCCGACGCGCTCAAGAGCCTGCTCGATCAAGGAGTGGACGATCTCTTCATCATCCCGATGTATCCGCACTACGCCATGTCCAGCTACGAGTCCGCAGTCGTGGCGCTCATGGATGCCGCCCGCGTGCAAAAGCCCGATCTCAAGACCACCCTATTGCCACCGTTCTACCAAGACCCCGGCTACATCGACGCCATGATCGCGCGTGCGCACCCATCGATCGAAGGCCACGATTTCGACAAGCTCGTCTTCTCCTTCCACGGCATCCCTCAGCGTCACCTCGTCAAAGGCGACCCCTCGCATAGTCACTGCCTGACCACGCACGACTGCTGTAACACTTGCCACCCCGCGCACGCCACTTGCTACCGCCACCAGTGCGCCATGACGGTGGAAAAATTCGTCGCAGCGGCCAATCTACCGAAGGATAAATACATGATCACCTTCCAGAGCCGCCTCGGCCGCGAGCCATGGCTCCAGCCTTACACCGACAAGACGCTAGAGCAGTTAGCCAAAGACGGGCATAAGAAGGTTAAAGTGATCTGCCCCGCCTTCACCGCCGACTGCCTCGAAACTCTCGAGGAGATCGCGATGCAAGGGCGCGACAGCTTCCTCGAAGCCGGGGGCGAAGACTTCGAGCAGATCCCCTGCCTCAACGAGTCGCCCGCCTTTATCGATTTCCTCGCCAGCAAGGTGCAAAACTGGCGCGACGGTGCCTACGAATCGCCCAAGGCCACACCACCCGCTTACGTCGAACGTAAATCGTGAAAATCGTAGGGCTCGCGCTTGCGCGATGCTTCCTACACATTGCAACCGCACTGGTCAGCGAAATCGAAAACTTCATTACCTGCGATCAACGACAATCTAAGCTTACAGAACAAATTGGATTAAATGCGAAATATATCGATTTGAAGAACACACACTAGCTGCTACACACACACCATGCTCAACGAAATCGCCATGTCAGATCGAAACGCCTTCGCGGCGGCCGCAGCCATTTATGGAGCCGCGTTTCTGTTTGGACTGATCACACTGTTGATGCGTCGCCCCTACTCGCGAGCGGTCATGTTTGCCCTCCTAGTGGGCGCTTTCCTTATCCAGACGCTCGGCCTCAACCTGCGCGGTGCCGAGATCAAAGCCTGCCCTCTCGGCAATCCTTTCGAGATTGCGCAATTCCTCGCGTGGTCGCTTGTCCTCCTGTTTTTCATTATCGGCCCCGTCTTCCGCCTGCGCTTACTCGGCTTCTTCACTGCAGGCTTGGCCTCACTCCTCGCGGCCGGCTCGTTCATCGTGCCGTCGTGGGATCGCGCCTACCCTCCCGGCATCTTCGGCGGCAACCCTTGGATCGAACTGCACGCCGCCCTTGCCATATTCAGCTATGGGATTTTTGCAATTCTTTCGTTGGTCTCGGTCATGTTTCTCATCCAGCAACACGGGCTCAAGAAGAAGCAATTCAAAGGCGTTTACCAATACCTCCCTTCCGTCCAGCAGCTAGACCTCATGGCCAAGCGTCTACTCATCACCGGCGTCATCGTGCTGAGCGCCTCACTCATTTTTGGTGCCGTCTTCTGGGTCAACAACCACGACCTTGTCCCTGTCTTCAAGCTCGTCGCCACTTGCCTGATTTGGCTCGGCTACCTCACTGTATTTGTTTTGCGAATACAGAAGAAACTCGTTACCCGCCGCCACGCCATTGCCTGTATAATACTATTCGTCCTTGCGATGGCATCACTCTGGCCAATCCAATCTGCGCAATCTGCCCAATCTGCCCAATCCGCCCGCGACTCCGAACCCTCCACCCACGTCGAGCGCTAGGCGCGCCTCCCTTTCGGCCATGAGTGATGTATTGGAATCTCTGTTTGTGCTCGGCACTTCGCACCATGCGACGCCGCTCGACGTGCGTGAACAGTTCGCGCTCACGCCAGCGCAAGCGCTCGAGCTCCAGCTCCAGCTCCACTCCCATGACGGCATCCGCGAGTGCCTCGTCCTCAACACCTGCAACCGTCTAGAAATCTACGGCCTCGCCGACCGAATCGAGCGTGTTGACGAGATCCGAGGCCTCTTTTGCCAAAAGCACAACGTCTCCGAAGTACTTTTCAAGCAATACGCCTACAGTCATAATAACCTGGAAACGCTTCAACACATATTGGAAGTGTCCACTGGGCTGGATTCGCAAATGGTCGGCGAAACCGAAATCTTAGGGCAAATCAAACAAGCCTACACAGCCGCCCGCGATGCCAAGTGCACGGGCAATGTTCTCAACCGTCTATTTGAGAAGAGCTTTCAGGCTGCCAAAGCCGCACGCACCCAAACTGGCATCACTCGGGGGCAAATCAGTATCGGCAATGTCGCCGTCGATCTCGCCAGCCGTATTTTCGGAAAGCTCACCCAGAGCCGTGTTCTCCTGCTCGGCAGCGGAGAGGTCGGCGCGAAAACAGCGCAGGCGCTCAAGAGTCGCGGCGTCGGCGATATCACCGTCAGCAGCCGCACCTTTGAAAACGCGCACAAGCTCGCACACAGCCTCGGCGGTGCCGCTATTGATTTCGAAGATTTCACTGAGCAGTTGGAGCATTTCGACATCATCATCTGCTCCACCGCCGCACCCGGTTCGCTACTGACCAAAGAAGTGATGAAGCAAAATATGAAACAACGCCCCGAACGGCCTTGCTTCCTCATCGACCTCGCCATGCCGCGCGATGTCGACCCGGCCGTCGAAGAAGTCGAAAACGTCTATCTCTATAATCTAGACGACCTCTCCTCCATCGCCAACGAGAACCTAGCCGCCCGCAAAGCAGAGATCGAAAACGCCCGCGAGATCCTCAAGAAATACGCATGGAACCTCTGGCTCCAACTCCGCCGCAGAGAGCTCATGCGGAAGGTTTAGAGCAGTCTGCATTTAATCTAAACGTGGTGCGCGAGTTTGCTCACGCCAGCGTCAGCCCTGGGAACGCCGAGCTCCAGCTCGGCACCGCGTCTGCGTCAGCTCCGAGCCTTTGCCCTCCAAAAACTAGGCAACACCCAGAGCACTCCCCCGCCCACCAGCAAACAAACCACCGCCGGCGCGCCAAACCCCAAGGGAACAAAACCGACCAAGAGCGCCACAAGTCCAGCAATCGCCGCGAAGGGCAACTGCGTGCGCACATGGTCGAGCGGCTCCACCCCCGAGGCGATCGAGGCCACAATCGTCGTATCCGAAAAAGGGCTACAATGATCCCCAAAAACAGCGCCACTAAAGACTGCGCCAATCGCTGCCACAACCAAACGATCGCGCTCCAGATCGACCGCACCCTCCGTCAGTGAAAAGATCACCGGAATCGCCAGCGGCATAAGCACGCCCATGGTGCCCCAGGAAGTGCCTGTCGAAAACGAGATGACCGCACCCAAAACAAAAATCCCAGCAGGCAGCAAAGCCACTGGCAACCGCCCTTCCAAAATTTGGCTCAACCAAGCCGCTGTGCCCAATTGGCTAATGGCCGCGCCCAGCATCCAAGCGGCGATCAGGATCAAAACCGGCACCGCAATCTCGCGAACACCCGAGATGAAAAGCTTTGCAACATTGGTAGCGGCGGTCGTCCCTGACCGCCATGCGTCAGCGTCAGTCCGATCTGATGGCGATTGGGGATCCGGCTTCGTAAAAAGACTACGCCAAGACACGCAATCGCCCCTACCTTTTCTCGCAACAGAATACGCGACCGCTGCGACCAAGGAAGCCAAAATACTCGAAGCCACCAGAATCTGCGGCACGTAGCCCTCGGCTGCTCCGTAAGCCGCTGCAAATTTGCTCAAGTTAAACGGGAGCAAGGCATCCGAACCGATCACGTAAGTCAGCACGGGGATCGAAAATGTCAGCACAGCGATTGGGATAATGGCTAAGCCCCAATGGCTCACATAGACAGTCCCATCCTCATCTTTAACGATGGTACGACTACGCGCCGCCCTCTCCACGCGGCCCATTGACCCCGGGTTAAACTCCCGCCAGACGCAAACCAAAGCCAGCGCCAGGGCGAACCAACAATAGTAATTCGTCGGCAGCGATCTGAAAAAATAGCCATAGGCGCTCACATCTTCTTGTCCGGCCAAGGCAAAGCCCTCGCGGATCATCGATAGCTGAAAGGCGATCCACGTAGAAATAAAGGCGAGGCACGCGACCGCCGACCCAGTCGTGTCGGCGAGATAGGCCAGCTTCTCCCGCGAGACGCCGCAGCGATCTGCCGCCGAGCGCAAGAGCCGCCCAATCAACATCGTATTGGCCAAGCCATCAAAAAACACCAACAGCCCGAAACCAAAGACCGTCGTCTGCATCCGCTTATGCGGGGCACGTCCTGTGCCAAGCAGTTTTTTAACGAGTCCTTGTAAGCCACCGCCCGCCTCGACCAGCGCGACAAAGCCACCGAGAATCAGCGTAAAGAGCATCGCGCTCAACTTCCAAGAAGAGCCAAAGATCGGCCAAAACTGTTGTAAGACCAACTGCTCAACGGCGCCCACGAGAGAACCGCCCGCCAATAGAATCGCCCCACAAGCCGCCCCCGTCAAAAGCCCGACCAAAGCACTCCGCGAAATCAGCACGACAGCCAAAGCGGCCGCACTCGGCCAGAGCGAAAGCCAGACGAAACCCCTCGCACCAAGAAAAATACTGGCAAGCAAGAAAATAGAAATTGCGATAGTAGCTTTCATGCGTCCACCAAGCAGAAGCAATTACTCCACAACTTCAACCTCGTAGAACTGACAAGCAGCGAGCGTTTCTGTATTAAAAACGACCAACAACATTTGCTATTTTTCAAATCCTGCTTTCGTTTCAAATTTCAACCATCAATCAAAACACTAAAAATATGAAAACACTACTACTTGCCTCATTCTTCACTCTTTGTGCATCCCTAGCCTACGCTGGTAGCGGATGCGGCGGCGGAGGCGGCGGCGGAGGCTGCGATACGGATAAAAAAGGCGACAAAACTGGCCTAACTGAATCAACCACCATCGTTGCGGGCAGTTGCGGTGACGGTTGCGGCGACAAAAAGGACAAAACAGCGCCTAAGACCGGTCTAGTTGACTCTGAGTCTCAATTTGCTGGCGCAGGTTGCGGAAGCGGCTGCGGTGACGATAAAAAAGACGACAAAAAGAAGACTGGTTTTACTGTAAGCACCGAGATCTTTGCTTAGATCTTAAAGAGAACTCTTATGGGCACCTCTGGAAACCTATAATTGATTGAATGAATTCAAGATTGTGAAGAAATGTAGGAGAGGGTTTATCCCTCGACCCGTGTAGATACGCAGGCTCGCAGGTCGAGGGATAAACCCTCTCCTACAAAAAATGAATTGACCGGAGGCTTGTGGAGGTTTCCAGAGGTGCCCTTATTTCTCTCAGCCTGACGGATTTCGTATCTGTCAGGCTTTTTTGTGTGCGCTCCTCGATGAGAGGTTCAATAAATACCCTGAGTTCAATAAATACCCTGAGTTCAATAAATACCCTGAGTAATTATTGACGTGAGTAATTATTGACGTTGTCTGCCTCAAATTCATCATATAAGAAACATTACCGCCCCCCCGTAATGAACAAAACTAATCGTGACCTGACTCGTAAGGTAGAGCCGCTAGATCAGCCTGACTGCGAAGCATATTTGGCTTTGCCCGCTCGCTTGGCCAAACGGCAACACTGGATGGCCCCCGGTCAGTCAAACAGCACGCCCGAGGACCTTTCATCCCCAGCCCCCGGAGGCCGCATAAGGAAGAAATTCGCCTTTCTCCGGCAACGTTGGCATTCGAACGCGATCAATGTATCCAACATTTTCTTGCTTCCAAAGTTCCAAGGGCGCGGCCTAAACCTCGCACTCTTCGTAGCCTGCCAAAAGGAAGCTCTCAAACTGGGATACCGCCAAGCACTGGCCGACCCCGTCCACGAACTGAACACCCGCTCGCTGCAAACACTCGAAAAAGCTGGCGTCTAGTTCGACATCCGGCATCGAGTCTTCGGGAAATATTATGAAAACCCTTTGCACGCTCCTCGCTCTACTCTTGGGCGGAGCTACCCTCCTGCCTGCCCAAACCGCGAACGAAATCGTCGACGCTCAAGACGTGCGCCACCGACTGGCTAACGAAGTTACGGTGATGGACTTGCGCCTCACTGATCGCAGTGGGGCGGAACAGACGCGCACCCTTCGACGAAGCGACAAGACGGGGGAGGATCGCCTGCGCAAGAGCCTCGTCGTCTTCACAGAGCCGCCTGACATTCGCGGCACCGCGCTGCTAACGTGGGAACACGAAGGCACGGACAACGACCAATGGCTCTACTTGCCCTCTAGGGGGCGACTGCTGCGCGTGGCGCAAGGCCGACGTGACGCTTACTTTATGGGCACGGACTTCACCTACGAGGACATGGATCCGGATGACCTCGATGACTACACTTACGAGTTGGCGGGGGAGACCGCCATCGATGGCGCGACCTGCTACATCATCGACGCTCGCCCGGTGGAAGCGCAACGTAAACGAAGTGCTTATTCCCGCCGCCGCCTCATTATAGAGAAAGAGCGGCTGCTCACGTGGCGCGTCGAATTCTACGGGCACGGCGACACGCTGTTGAAAACTCAAGTCAACGGCCGCCCCAAGCAGATCAACGACACCGCTTGGCGCATGGATACCGCTCATGTCGTCAACCATAAGGACACGCACGAGACTAAGGTAGATATCGTAAGTCGGAGCACTGAATCGACGCTCGATGACAGCACTTTTTCCGAGCGCCACATCCTGACGGGGCGTTACATCGAGTAAGCTCACGCCGAAAACCCGATGATTAAGCGCCTGCCTTCCTGGTCTGCCTCGCACCCGTTTAGTGCCATCTCACTGATCGCGGCGTTGACACTCGCTGCTGCATGGATGGTGCCGCAAGTCGAAGTCTCCACCACGATCGATGGCCTCATGGTGCCCACGGGGGCGGAACGCGAACGCTACATGGATACCCGAGCGAAATTCGGCTCGGAATCGCGTGCGCTGATTTTCGTCGAAGACACTGAGCTCTTTAGCCCTGCAAAACTAGCCGCACTGGCCGAACTGGTGGAGCGATTGGAAGTGGAGGCCTTGGTAGCGTCCGTCGAGAGCCTCTTCTCGGCCACCGACTTCCCCCCCGCGTCCGACCTGTTCGAGATGCCGCCCCTAATCTCACTGCCGCCCGAGCACCTGATCGATGCGCTTGCGGTGAAGGAACGCGCCCTCGCCCACCCAATCCTGCCCGGTACGCTCGTCTCGCGCGATGGCCAAGCCACTGTGATCAACTTACGCCTGCGCCTCGACGAGAACAACCAGCTAGACACCATGCAGGCGTGCGACGCGATCGAGGCAGTGATCGAAGGTTTCGGGAACCGGTTCGACCGCATCTTCCAACACGGGCGCCCCTACATCGTCGAACGACAGGTTGCCTACATGAAGCAAGACCAGGCGCGCCTCATCCCAGCGGCGGCGGCTCTCATTTTCGTGCTCCTCATGCTTCTCTTGGGCAGCTTTAAAGGGGCAATTCTGCCGCTCATCACGGCCACTGCCAGTATCCTATGGACGCTCGCCTTTATGGCGCTGACTGGCTTGCCCGTGACGCCGCTCACTTTCATGGTGCCGGTCTTGATCCTCGTCATCGGATCGACCGAAGACGTCCATCTGTTCGCCGAGTTCGCGCAAGCGCGCGCAGCCGGCTATGCACGAGATCAGGCGGTCGCCTCGATGGTGAATAAAGTGGGCTTGGCGGTCGTCTTCACCGCTGCGACGACTGTCACCGGTTTCCTCGGTTACACTTTCAGCGATTTGCGCATACTCAGCCAATTCGGCGCAAGCGCCTCGTTCGGGCTTCTCGCAAATGCCATAGTCACACTCATCCTGATACCCGCGCTGCTCAAAGTGCTACCAGATGCCTCCCGGCAACCCAAGCCGAACATCTTCCGCTCAAAGGCTGAAGCGGCGATCCTCGCCTCGGTCAGAGCGACCCTCCGCCGGCCATGGCTCACCATTGCCTTCATCGCCCTCCCTTTGCTCGCCGCAGGCGGTTGGGGTTTCTCCAGTGTGCGTCCAGACAATAACGTGCTGGGATTTTTCCAGGAAGATTCAAGCATCCGGACCCGAGCCGACCATCTGCACGAGCGCACGAGCGGCATCGAAACATTCATGTTACGTTTAGACGCCACGGGTGGACGCGACTTTCGCGACCCCGAGCTGATGGCGTTCGCCAGCCAAGCACAAACCGTCCTCGAAACAGCGGGATGGGTGGACACCACGATCGGGTTGCCCGACTACATCGCGGCCATTCACGAAAGTTTCGGAGGCGAAGGAACACTGCCCACCAGTCGTGCGGCGATCTCGGAATATCTGCTCTTCCTTCACCGTTCGGATGTCGAACCCTATTCCACTTCGGACTTCATGAGCATGGCCATCGTCGTCCGGCACAACCTACGCTCCTCTGCGGAGTTAACCCCCGCCTTAGCCACGCTCGAAAACGAACTCGCGCAGATCACGCCACCAGATGCGCGCGCAAGCTTCACTGGCGAGACGCTGCTGGTTAATTCTGCGATCACGGAAGTCGTCCGCGGGCAAATGATCGGGGTCGGCATCATCACTCTCGTGGCCACGGTCCTGATGGGCTTTCTTTTCAAAAGCCTACGAACGGGGCTACTCGCCATGATCCCCAACCTCCTGCCGCTTGGCGCACTCTTTTTCACCATGGCGATCACGGGCATCCCTCTGAATACGGCCACCTGCACGGCGGCGGCTGTCAGTATCGGGCTGGCCGTCGACGACACTATTCATTTGTTTAAACGCTACGCTTTTCACCGCGGCCGGGAGGCAGCGCACCTCGCGGTCGATACCACCATGCGCGAACTCATCCGCCCGGTGGTGGCCACCACACTCGCATTGGCCGCCGGATTCCTCCTCCTACGCTTCTCCAATTTCGTGCCGATCGCCGACTTCGGGCTGCTCTCCGCAGTCGCGATCTTCACCGCAGTCGTGACTGATTTGTTCGTGACGCCCGCTCTCATACTCGTTTCACTGCCCACGATTCAACCACCCGCCAAAGGTAAACCTCACACCGACCAATGATCCACAACTTGCTCAAACGCATCGCGCTCACGCTCCTGCCCGTGGCTGTGGCCTCCGTGCAAACTGCCCACGGCGCAGAAACCACCTCCGCCATCGATGGCCTCCTATCCAACGCAGCAGGCCGAATTCAAGTGCGCGCCAACGCCTACACCGAATCGCCCTCTCGCGGCGACCTCCGGAACGGGGCGACCGAAGACTCAAGTCTAACGCTCGAAAGCACACTGCATTGGAATACTTGGTACCGATTCGACGACGGCATCCGTTTCGACATCGCTGGTTGGTTCGAATACGGCAGCCCACACGGCCAGCGCTGGACAGGCGGCTTTAAACCTTGGCAGGACGATGCCTCCGCCAGTCGTCCAGCCGTCCTCAACGAGTTCTACGTCTCCCTGCCTGTGGGTGACTTTGACTTGAGCGCGGGTAAGACCTTTCTTCGAAATTCCATGGCCGGGCTCTATTCTCCCGCCGACCGCTACACCCCCGCCGATTACAATAATCCGACCGAATCGAAGGACATGGGCATCTGGCAACTCCGGAGCGACTACCACACAGATCATTGGACAGCTACGCTCGCAATCTTGCCCGTCTTCCAGCCATCAAAATTCCCCACCGAAGATTCCCGCTGGTTCCTCGACGGCGCCGAGTCGATCATCGGCGTGCCCTTGCCGCCATTCGTTTCGCTCGGCTTCGACCGCGATGTGCCCGATGAGGATGTTAATCTCTTCGCCTCGCTGCGCACTCGGCAGAGAGGCTGGGACGCCTTCGTCAGCGCCTACTACGGCTATGCCCGCGAGCCCGTGTTTGCCATCGCACCCGGCCCCGTCCTCGGCTCCGCTGAAATCACGATGAGCTACATCAAAGGGCTCGATCTCTCCGCTGGTCTTTCGACGACACGCGGGTCTTTTGAGTGGCACACGGAAGCCCTCTACTACGATCCGGAAAACGACAGTGACGACACCTACATCAAAGGTGTTTGGGGCTTCACTTACCGCCCAGAGTCGCTGCCCGATTGGCTAGGCTGCAATCAAATCGTCTTCACCCTCGACTACGCCTATGAGTGGATCATCGAAGAGCAAAACGACCCTCGCTACTTCCTCGGCTCCCAGCCCTTTCGGTTTGGCCTCAACACGCTTCTAGCCGAAGCCTATTTCGAGATCGACGCCCGCAACGAGTTGACTCTGACACTGATCCAAGATTTCGAAGATCGGGCGGACAGTGTCGTCCGCGCCAAATACGCCCACCGCTTCGACAACGGTCTGTCCGTTGGCTTGATCGGCGAAATCTTTTCCGGAGAAGGTCTCTATTTCGGCGATTGGTCGGCAAACGACCGCATCACGCTCTTCGCTGAATTCGACTTCTAGAGCAGTCTGCATTTACTCGTCTTTTTCGAGCTCTTGGCTGAGATGGATACCCTTCTCGTGTCCGACACCGTATTTAGAAATCGCTCTGAGCCGATCTGTAGGGATTTCGTGAACTTCGATTGCTGCGAGTTGTTTCATGTCGCGAGCCCATGCGTAGTGTGGATTACGTCTTAGGGCGGCTTCGAAGGCGTCATGGGGAAAAGAATCAGTGCCTTGCTCGACGTGGCATCGGTAGTGAGGCGGATGCGCCCCACTGACTGGACTTAGCAGGGCGAGTCCTTCCCATCCGGCTACCTTCAGTGCTTCGGCAACCTGAGCGTCGCTTAGTTTTTCGCCGCAGATATCGACTATTTGATCGGCGCGCCCGATCCAGCGAAGGGAGGGAGTTTTATCTACAAAGCTTTCCACACGGACGAGGTCGCCTAGACGGTAGCGATAGAGGCCTGCGTGATTCGTTAGGATGGGGCGATAGACGGCACCGGAATCGAGTTGGTGGGCTAGTTTTATATCGCCGCTTTCAGTTTCGAATTCAAAGAAGCCGCTGGATAGCGCAAGGGGGCATCGCGACTTCCATGGAACGGTAATCGCGCCCTCGGTCAGCCAGAGGCCTTTGGCTTGGTGCTTTGCTTGGGGGAAGAATTCCATCAAATGGTTTGCCGCAGGGGCACAGGACCCATCCGACCAGCACGAAATTAAGGCGAGGTCTTTCCATTGAGTTTGGAGGCTTCGGATTTCGTCTGCATCGAAAAGTGCTTCCAAATAGCCGGGGTGCCAGAGCGAAAGAAACCGTAGGTCTTTTGCGCGGGTCAGGTAGTCGCGTGTAGTGTTTCGCCAGTCGGCTCCTCGGAGTCGGGAGACCTTGGTCGGCACTGCGAGTAACTGGTTCAGAACCCTGCGCTCTATCCTACCGAGGTAGGCGGTATCTTCTGCGAAACCGATTGGCACAGCGCTCTTCCCCGTCTCGAAGTCGAGCGCGGGTGAAGTCGCTATATAGACTTGGCCCAGACGGATAGATGGGCAAGTGCGTAAGCATTCATGGAGCCAAAGGTTGACGGCGATGGAAAACTCACGGCGGCTTTCGCGGTTCATCGGGATCAATTTGCTGTGCCCCGTGGTGCCACTCGTAGGCACAAGTCGATCCACTGTTCCATTCGTCAGCACATTTGATTCGCCCCGGATGATTCGATCAGTCCATTGAGCGAAGGCACCGCGTTCTTGTATTGGTGCGCGTTCTCGAAATGCTTCGATTGAGGTGTTGCCATCAATTTTGTGGCTGCGTGCCCACTGGCTACCTTCGGCGTGTGCCAGAATGGAGTGTAGCTGCGCGACTTGGGCTGATTCGGGGTCTTGAAGAGCCGCTTCGAATTGGCGAGCGTCCTTGCGGCAACTAAGTTGCCACAGAGCCCAGCTAGCACGAGTCCGCCAGCGACTCACGGGGACTTTTTCCACTTAAGGATGCGCAGGGCAACCGGTTTCCAGTTGTCAGGATGGAGATTGATGAGGCTCACGAGTTCGTCGCCTTCTTGCCAGCCCGGGTTGACGCTGCGAAAGTAGTCGTCCATAGGGTAGTCCTCCCTCATCTGTTGTTCTTGTTTTCGGAGCGTGTAGGGCTGAGGTAGTTTGACGATCCCGCTTTCACGACAATAGCCATCGCCGTAAACGAATTCGGCGAAGGTGTGACGTAGCTCGCGCTCCTCAGGTGTCTCGTCTCCAATGAGGTTCGGCGTCGTACGCCGCCAGAAAGTGTGTGGAATGCGGAATGTTCGTGGCCCCGCTGACAGTGCGCACCACCAATCGCATTTATTCCAGACAGCGTTTGCCCAGTTACGGAAGAAGTGAGCCGTGCCAATGTCTCGAGCCTCCGGGGTGACGATGACCTCGCCGGAAAAGATCACTCGTTGTCCTTGAATCGTTTCAAAGCGCTGGCTCGTAAAGCCCGCGAGTTGTCCTGAACGCCAGAGTATCAGCGCTTGCTGTTTCTGTTTCAGATCATGCTCAAAAACATCGCGAGTCATTCCGGTGTAGTGACGAAAGAAGAGTGTCCACATGTCTTCGATCAGGCGCGGGTCGAGGGTCTCCGTCGCGACGGTTTCGCAATGTATGCTCACAGCCAAAATCCTTTCCATTCGGGGATAGCAGGTGGCGACGCATCGCGACGCCAAGAAATGGAGTAGAGGGTGCTCTGCCATTCCCACGTGAGCCGAGGCATTGCTTTGCGCCAATGCTTGGCCGAGTCGGATTCTTTTGGAAGCACGACCACCAGACCGTCAAAGCCACGGATTTGGCTCAGTTGACTCCGGATTTGATTCGGCTTGGAGTCGAGCGATGGACGGAAGTCGCCAATGCGCATTGGATGACCCGGTTTGGCGATGCCAGGGCGGCCTAACATATTCAGGATGCGGCCTGCGCGGTAGGCCAGCCCAGAACCAGAGGCCACCGCAATATGCCGCCAATCAAGTGGCGTGATTTCGAGCGCTTGGTTTTCGTTCTGCGAACCTTTGGCTTGCGAGGGGGGCAGAGGCACAAACCAAGTGGTGATCGCCTGACGTGGAGTGTGGAGAGGTAGCCAGGATACATCGCGCTCCATGATGCGGCGCACACGTTCGTTCCCGTTGCCGATGCTTGCCCATCCGTGATCGGCTCCCGTCAATTGTGATTCGTAAGCAGCTTTCGTGAACTTCGAGCCCGGTCGGGACTTCATCTCACTGCCAAGACGTAGGCCGCTTAAGTAGCGGTGACCGCCCGGCCAATCCCAAGCCATCGAGCACCCGGTGACGCCCGCGGCGGTCTCGATGACGTAGGCGCGAAGGTCTTTACATTCTGGAGGACAGCGTAGCGTGTCCAAACCCCAGACGAGTCGAATCTTGCCGCCCATGGGCTCTCTGGTCAGGCGGAGGATGGCTTCTCTATCCGTGTCCTGACACTCGCGCCAAATCATCTCCCGACCTTCAGCATTGGGCGCGTGTCGCCAGCGTCGCCCAGCGAAATTCCGCTGCGCCCGACCTTGAATAATTTAGCTGCGTCCATAGTTTGGTGATTATGCCAATGGTATATACCGTCAAGTTTATTCCGCTCCCGTTAGGGAGTAGGAGGTGATCTCCGCGATTTGATGGCGCATTATGATTATTGAGACTTTGCTAGCGCAAGTTGGCTACGATCAGCGTAGCGATGAGACGCTAATCGCGTCTGCGTATAACTGCAAAATGAGCTTTCTTTTTTAGGGCAGAGTTGACGCACTACGCGAAGATAAAAGAAGACTCCGATCAGACTGAAAAAACCTACTAGACTGGGCGATACGCCTGTGTCTCGATTCTACGCGCAAGCGGATTAAGGATTGGATCGCGGGGGGCGCTTTTGCCCCGAAGATCGTGACGAAGGCGAGGATCCGCTTGGCCGATCCTGACGATTCGTTGACTAAGTGCCTGTCCCTGCGCAGAGAGAGTCTGAATCGGGACTGAGCGGGGAAAGCCGCCCGTTTAACAACGGCCAAATCTTTACAGATTCGGCTACACTTCGCGCTGGTTCTAGGATTCCACACAATTACAGTCACACCCGCATCGCTCTGTCCTACCAAAACACCGATTGACATAAGTCATAATTAAGCAAAAGTGTATTCCATGAAAGCAACCTTCAATATTCCCGACGAGCGCATGGAGGCCTTACTAGAGGCCACCCATGCAAAAACTCGGACGGAGGCTATCAACACAGCGATCGAGGAGTTCATCCATCGCGAGAACGTGAAAAAAGTTATGGCACTGGCAGGGACGGGGGGATTCATGAGTCGCGAGGAACTTATGGAGATGCGCGAACTAGAGTTGCAGGAACAAGCGGAGCACAGTTGAGATGACTGAGACGAGACTCATCGACAGTTCGATCTGGTTAGACTTCATTAACAAGCAAAGCGAACCCACCTTGAATCAACGCATTCAAGAGCTAATTGAGATTAGACATGCAGCTTGGTGTCCGATGATCCGACTTGAATTACAACGCTCAACCAAGGATAGGGAATCTGCCCTCAGCTTACTAGCAGAAGTAATCTTGCCCCTCGAAATAGAAAATGAAGTATGGGAAATGGCTGATGAAATCGCACGCACTGCGTACCGAGTTGGCAAAGTCATCCCGAATACAGATATTTTAATCTACGCAACTGCACTCCATCACGGCACACACGTCTTCCACAACGACAAGCACTTCGACTGGCTCGACGAAATAACTGACAATTCCATAGGCGAAAGGCTGTTGCCCTCATAGGAGCGCATTAAACAGAAATTAGTCAAATTCCCTCCTTGCAATAACATATCAAGATATAAGGATATGTTGATACTTTAATTATGAGCCATTTTAAACAGACCAAGCCACTGACCGCCAAAGGCCAGCAACTCGCTGATCTTTTTGCCGAGCGCATCCTCTTTCTCGACGGCGCGATGGGCACCATGATCCAGCAGCACAAGCTGGGCGAGGCCGACTTTCGCGACGCGTCATTCGACGACGTCAAAGGCGACTTGAAGGGGAACAACGATCTACTTTCAATCACCCGCCCAGACATCATCGAGGGCATCCACCGCGCATTCCTCGAAGCGGGCGCGGACATGATCGAGACCAACACCTTCTCCGGCACGACGATCGCGCAGGCCGACTACGGCCTGGAGCACCGCGTGCGCGACATCAACCTCGAGTCCGCCAAGCTTGCCCGCAAGGTAGCCGACGAGGTCTCGGCCAAAGAAGGCCGCCCAACTTTCGTGGCCGGCGCGATCGGCCCGACTAATCGCACCTGCTCGATGTCGCCCGATGTCAATCGTCCGGAATACCGCGCGACCAGCTACGACGAACTTTATAAAGCCTACTACGAACAGACTGAAGCCCTAGTCGAAGGTGGCGTCGATCTACTGCTTCCTGAAACGGTCTTCGATACGCTCAACCTTAAGGCCTGCCTCCACGCAATTGCCGATTTCCAAGATACGCTTGAAGCGCGTCTGCCCGTCATCGTTTCCGTCACGATCACCGACCAGTCCGGTCGCACCCTCTCCGGCCAAACTGTTGAAGGCTGCTGGAACTCGATCCGCCACGCCAAGCCACTCTGCGTCGGGCTGAACTGCGCGCTCGGTGCCGACCTCATGCGCCCCTTCCTGCAGGAGCTCTCCCGCGTGGCTGACACTTACGTCCACGTCTATCCGAACGCCGGCTTGCCCAATCCGCTATCTGACACTGGCTACGACGAGACGCCCGAACACACCGGCTCAGCCGTCGCCGGCTTTGCTAAGGATGGCTTTGTAAACCTCGTCGGCGGTTGCTGCGGCACCACCCCCGACCACATCGCTGCCGTGGTTAAAGAAGTTTCCCAATACGCCCCCCGTACGATCCCCACTGTCGTGCCCGCCCAACGCCTCAGCGGCCTCGAAGCCTTCAACATCATCTTGGGTGAAACCCCTTTCGTGAATGTGGGCGAGCGCTCCAACGTGACTGGCTCCCCCCGCTTCAAAAAGCTGATCAAAGCGGACGACTTTACCGGAGCCCTCGCCATCGTCCTCTCGCAGGTCGAGAAGGGCGCGCAGATCATCGATATCAACTTCGACGAAGGCATGCTCGACGGTGAAGCCTGCATGACTCGTTTCCTCAATCTCGTCGCTGCCGAGCCCGACATTTGCAAAGTGCCCATCATGATCGACAGCTCCAAGTGGTCGGTCATCGAGGCGGGTCTCAAATGCGTGCAGGGCAAATGTATCGTCAACTCGATCAGCCTCAAAGGCGGCGAAGATGAGTTCCGCGCGCAGGCCAAGAAAGTCATGCGCTACGGAGCCTCCGTCATCGTGATGGCCTTCGACGAGAAGGGGCAAGCCGCGACCAGGGACGAAAAAGTCCGCATCGCCGAGCGCTCCTTTAAAATCCTGACCGAAGAAGTCGGAATGGATCCGCAGGACATCATTTTCGACCTCAACATCCTCACCGTCGCCACTGGCATGGAGGAGCATAACAACTACGCGGTCGACTTCATCGAAGCCGTGAGCGAGGTCAAAAAGCGCTGCCCCGGTGCCCGCACCAGCGGCGGCCTTTCCAATATCTCTTTTTCGTTCCGCGGGAACAACCCCGTGCGCGAAGCCATGCACGCAGCCTTCATCCATCACGGGATCGCTGCCGGCCTCGACATGGCCATCGTCAACCCCGGCATGCTCATGCCCTACGACGAGATCGACCCCGCCTTCAAGGTGATAGTCGAAGACGTCCTCCTAAACCGTAACGACGAATCCACGGAGAAACTCATCGATTTCGCAGAAGCCATTAAAGACGGCACCGTCACCCTCGGCACTGGCACGCCCGAGGAGCGCATCAACGCGGCCATGCTCGAAGGCATGAACGTGCTGCGCGCGCTTTTCGAACGTGCCACCAAGGAGAACAATCCAGAGATCCTCGAAAAATTCCTTTCTTCCGGCGCGGGCGCAGTGCCCGCCGAAGCGGAAAAAAAAACGGCTGAGCTAAAAGACGACTGGCGCAAAGGCACGGTCGAAGAACGCCTCTCGCACGCGCTGGTCAAAGGCATCGTCATGCATGTCGACGCCGACACTGAGGAAGCGCGCCTCAAATACAGCAGACCTCTCGAAGTGATCGAAGGCCCCTTGATGGACGGCATGAAAGTCGTCGGCAAACTCTTCGGAGATGGCGACATGTTCCTTCCACAGGTGGTGAAGAGCGCACGCGTAATGAAACGCGCCGTCGCCCACCTCCTCCCATTCATGGAGGCTGAGAAAGCGGACAAAACCAAAAGTTCCAGCGCTGGTAAATTTCTAATCGCCACTGTCAAAGGCGATGTGCACGACATCGGCAAGAACATCGTTGGCGTTGTGCTCGCCTGCAATAACTACGAAGTCAAAGACCTCGGCGTCATGGTCTCCTGCGACGCCATTTTAAAAGAAGCTCAAGAATGGGGAGCCGACATTATCGGCCTCTCCGGTCTGATCACGCCCTCGCTTGACGAAATGATTTTCAACGCCGACGAGATGACCAAGCGCGGGTTCACTCAGCCACTTCTCATCGGCGGAGCGACCACCAGTAAGGCGCACACCGCGATCAAGATCGCACCGCACTACAACCAACCCGTTGTCCGTGTGGGTGACGCGTCCCTGGTAACTGAGATCTGCAACAAGCTACTCAACCCGAAAACTCGCGACACCTACGCCAAGGAAATCGAAGTTGAGAACATCAAACAACGCGAACGTTGGCTGGCCAGTAACTCGACCAAGGACTTGATCCCACTCGCAGACGCCCGCGCCAAGCGCTACACCTGCGACTGGGAAACCGCCGACCTCAAAGCACCCAACGCACAAGGCGTCACCGTCAGCGATCACATCCCTCTCGAGGAGCTCGCCGAGTTCTTCGACTACTCTCCACTGTTCTGGACATGGGAACTCAAGGGCGTGTATCCAAAAATATTCGACAGCGAAAAATACGGCGAACAAGCCAAAATTATTTACAACGATGCCAAGGTTCTACTCGAACGCATCGTTAAAGAGAAACGCTTCCGCGCCCGTAGCGCCGTCGGCCTCTGGCCTGCGAACTCCGTGGGTGACGACATCGAAGTCTATGGCGACAATCAGGAAGTGATCGGCAAGTTCCACACCCTGCGCCAACAGAAAAAGAAAGAGCGCAGCGACACCTATTATGCGATGGCCGACTTCGTGGCACCGAAAGACAGCGGCCAGGTCGATGCCTGTGGCGCATTCGTCGCCTGTATCCACGGAGTGGATGCGTTTGCCAAAGAGTTTGAAGACGAGCACGACGACTACAGCTCGATCATGGTCAAAGCCATCGGCGACCGTTTCGCCGAAGCCCTCGCCGAATACACGCACCAGAAGGTCCGCAAGGAACTCTGGGGCTACGCAGCCGACGAGACACTCAGTAACGAAGATTTGATCAAAGAAAAGTATCGCGGCATTCGTCCAGCGTCTGGTTATCCAGCCGCCCCCGATCACACCGAAAAAGCAATGATCTGGGAGCTCCTCGACGCAGAGAAAAACGTCGAAGCCAAGATCACCGAAAACTACGCCATGTTCCCCGGCAGCTGCGTGAGCGGCCTCTACTTCGCCCACCCCGAAGCCAGATACACCTATGTCGGCCCAATGAACAAAGATCAGTTCGAAGAATACTCAGAGCGCAAAGGCCAAAGCCTAGAAGAAACAGAGCGCTGGCTAGCGCCGAATAAAGGGTATTAGTAGTCAACTGTAGTTAAAATAATTCTTATTGTCACATAATCGATTATCTGTAGTTAATACTCAGCATAGCGCCACTTAAGTCGCCAAAAGAACTTAACTTGCGTTTAAACTACAGATGAACCTAAACGAATATCAAGCAGGCGCGTGGAAGGAGCAGTATCAATACCGCAGCTTCCAACCCACCCCAGTCAACCTTCAATGGAATTGGAATGACCCCCAACTAGACACGATGCTGGCCGAGGCGAACAGGCGCTTGGGCGAGCTCAACGGACTCTCCTTTATAGTGCCCGACCTTGATCGCTTCATTCAAATGCACGTGGTCAAAGAGGCACAGACTTCAAGCCGAATCGAGGGCACTCAGACTGGAATGGACGAAGCCATCCAAGAGGACCCTGAAGCCATCGATCCAGAGAAGCGTGATGATTGGCGCGAAGTGCGTAATTACGTCGCAGCCATGCATGAGGCAATCGACGCACTACACACACTACCACTTTCAAATCGCCTGCTTTGCGACACACACAGCACACTCATGCAAGGCGCCCGCGGGGAGCACAAAACACCTGGTGAGTTTCGCCGCAGCCAAAACTGGATCGGCGGCGCAACACTGGCAGACGCCGTCTTCATACCGCCGCACCAAGAAGATCTGCCGCTACTCCTCAGCGATCTGGAAGCATTTTGGCACAACGAATCAATTTATGTCCCGCACCTTGTGCGTATTGCGATTAGCCATTACCAGTTCGAAACGATACACCCATTTCTCGACGGCAACGGCCGAATTGGGCGGCTCTTAATCACACTTTACCTAGTTAGCAAAGGACTCCTCAAAGAGCCCTGCCTCTACCTGTCTGCTCACTTAGAAAAGCACCGAACCGCGTATTACGACGCACTCAGTCGCGTGCGTGCCAGTAACGATCTCAACCATTGGATACGCTTTTTCCTGACCGCAATTATTGAAACCTCTAAACAGGCGACAGAAACCTTCCGCGCCACCCTTGAACTTCGCTCTCGAACTACAGAGCAAATCAATACGCTCGGGCGCGCGACTCCGAATGCCATCCGCGTAGTCGATTATCTCTACGCAAAACCGGTAGTGACCGCTCAAGAACTCGCCAAGCAACTCGACATTAATGCCAACACCTCAAACCGCATGGTGCAGGCGCTTCGCAAGCTAGACATTCTACACGAGATCACCGGCCAACAACGCAACCGCGTCTATTACTTCCGCGACTATTATAAGCTGTTTTTGTAAGAAAAGCCGACAGCTGCGTAAGCGAATTCACCTTCGCCCATACATTTCTCTCAAAATCAGAGTGCATTTTCAATTTGCAATACAAAGCATTGCAAACATGCTTAAGGGTAATGAGCGAATCCATCACCACTAGTATTCGATTAACCCCGAAGCTTCGCCGCGCGCTGGAGCTTAAGGCGAAGAAAGAAAAGCGCGGCAAGAACTGGATCATCAGCCAAGCACTGGAAAGCTATTTGCAGCAGGATGGACTGACGGACCTAGAAGCAGACGCGAAGCGGCAATCTTTAATCGCGGCGCAGCAACCCGAAGACGATTGGTCGGGCGATGCCGACTTAGCGCAATGGAAATAGCACGCGGCGATATCGTTCTATGCGTCATCGTAGGTGACTACGGCAAGCCGCGCCCGGCGCTGGTCATACAATCCGACTTATTCAACGAGGCGCACCCATCCGTCGCTTTGCTCCCAATCACGTCACACCTGATCGACACCCCCCTCTTTCGGGTCCCGATCAAAGCCAGTAAGGCCAACGGCCTCAATCAATCCTCACAGATCATGGTCGATAAAATCACCTCCGTCCGCCGCGACCGGATTCGTGAGCGCATCGGTAAAGTCAGCCCCCTCAAGCTCACACAAATCGAAGAAAGCGTGCTCCGCTTTCTGGGCTTTGAATCGCGGTAAACGCCAAAATTCCGCTTACAGGTGCTCGGACACTCATAGGCCAATGACTTCCAATCCGACCCCATCAACAGCGACGAGATGGAAAACTGCGCAATGCGCAAAGGCAAAACGCTAGAAGAAGCTGAACGCTGGTTGTCACCAATTCGAGGTTATTAGACCCTAGCTAAAGCTAGGCAAACACTCGATCTCAACCGAGACCGCGTTGCGCCTCGCGACCTACTATGGCACGAGCTGCGAGCTCTGGGTGAATCTGTAGAAAAACTATGATCTTCGGATCGCACAGCGCGAGCTCTTGCCTCGGATTCGAGAAGAAGTGAAGCCGCTGCACTTGGGCGCGGCGTAACAAGTCAATTTTCCCTACAGGTCATTCACCTCGACATTCCGGATTCGTAGCCGAAGCGGTATCGCTCTGGATCGCTCAACGCAGCAAACACGATCATCCAAAATCTTACGATTTCGGCTACACATTTCCTCACGCAAAAAATGCATCCAACCTAAGGTGGCCTACAGCAAGCTGAAGCCCTACGGCTTCAATCCTCCAAAGCCTCGGATTTACCGAGGCTTTTTTTGCTCGGATGCGATGCGCCGCTTCACCTTAAGATATCTTCTTCGGCAAGTAACACTCAAGTACGCTCCATAGTTTTGAATACCTGATTTCATCCACGGCGACTGGCATAAACACTCAATTCCTTCTCCGAAATCTTCGAAGAAGGCACCAAACGATAATGCTTCTCTTCCACGACTTTGACCATGCCATCCTCACGCGCTAGCTCGAAGAGCGCAATCAGATCGTCGTTGATGAACTGAGCGGAAACACTGCGACATACCAGATGAGTAAATTTTTGTTCACAGCATTCTAGGTCTTGCTTGGTTTGCACGACAGAGAGCTTATCGGTGCCACCTTTAGCTTGAACGGGAATCACATACTGGCAACCGTTGCGATCCACACCGACGTAGATTTCGTCGATCTCAACTTGCCCAGTTCCTTTAACCGAAGTCCGAAGGTGATTCTGCAAGGAATACGTTGTAATTCCTAGAAATATATCGATCAAGCGGTTATAACGAACTTTGGCGAGTAGTGCTTGTTCGTCCGACAAAGAATACGCAGTGATAATCTCAGGAGTCGCATCGGGAATCTTGATCGCAATGAGATTGGGGTTTGGAAGGATGCGGTTTTCTTTAACGAGCTTGAAGCAATATTTCGACCGTCCCGCTCCTTCGATAACCCATTCCAAACCCTTAGGTTGAGTTTTGAGAATCTTCTTAGGGAATTCAATTCGGTAGCGGATCGCATAGATCACATCACCCAGGTTTTTCGGAAGTTCGATCTTAAGTGCCTTTGCCGCGTCTTCGAGATCAGTTCGCGCAAAGGGTAGATCGGTCGCGCCTTTATTGTACTTCCCGAAGAAAATCTTCTCGATTAATTGCAGGTAACGATTCGGCGGAGTCTTTTTTGCAGCCATAATTTTAAGATGCCAGAAGCTTGAGGCGCTCCTGCTCAGTCTGCGCCTGTGTGCGTTTCTTCGCACCACTCTTTAGCGTTCGCTTACTCAAGGGTGCGGGCACATTCCAATAATTCGAAGCTTGCGTCAGATCCATTCGCAGCAAGGCGGCGTCGCCTAACTTCAAAGTTCGTTTCGGACGCGCAAGCTTTATGCCCATGGCTTCGATGATCGAAGAGGCGACCGCACGAGCAAGTGGCGGTGGGACGGCATTACCGATCTGGCGGGCACCATGCCACTTGGTGTGATTGAACCGAAACCAATCAGGAAAGCCATGCAAACGCGCCATTTCACGTACAGTCACACAGCGGTTATGCTTATAATGAATTGGCCGTGGGCTAGTGAAGGCTCCACGCGCACCATCCGTCCCCGCGCGTAAGGTGTTGCTCACACCGTCAGGCGAGAGCTTAAAAAATCGAGAGATCGGCTCGACCGAACCAGGTTCAGTCCCCTCAAACCGAGTGCGTGAAATAGTGCTATGCTCCGTGCGGTAACTCGAGGTTAACAAATCCGGATTCCATTTGCGCTTATAGCCACAGTGCCAAGCGCTTGGACTCTCGCAGCGCATTTCCTTCGCATAAGCAGAGTGCCCGACCCAGCTGGTGACTGGGGTTTCATCGGTCTTCTGCAAGCCATCGAAAATCTCTGCGTCTGGCAGATCATCAAGCGCCTCATAGCAAGTCGGCCCCATCTTATTCAACAGATCTGAATGCTTGCCCGGCTGCACAGTGAACGTCTCCGGGTAAACGGGAGTCACCAGTCCCTTCTTCGCTCCCAGTAAAAATAGCCGTTTTCGATCCTGCGGAACGCCGTAGTTGGCGGCATTTAACACCCGCCATTCCTGGCGAACAGTGTAACCACTCGTTTCAAAGGTTTCAATGAGCTCTTCGAGGAATTTCTTATGCTTTCCGAGCGTGAGTCCCTTGACGTTCTCGAAAACAAAATAGGACGCATCCAATTCACAGACAATGCGGACGAAATCTTTAACCAATGAATTACGAGGGTCGTCGAGCACTCGCTGACCGATCAACGAAAACCCCTGACAAGGTGCCCCGCCGAAGACCACGTCCACTTTTTGATCACTGATCGACGAAACTTCCCGAATCAAATCGCCTGAAATATCTTGAACCGATTTGGGTAAAACCGCGCATTCGGGGAAATTGTATTTATGAATCGCGGAATGAACCGGATCGATCTCCACAGCCGCCAAGACATCAAAGCCCGCTTGCTCAAAGCCGAGGCTCATCCCTCCGGCTCCTGCAAATAAATCGACTCCAATTGGACGGCTTGACATAATAGTGAACAAAAAAGCATTAACCCTGCAAGGGCAATCATGAATTTGAATATATGTAGGATTCCAAGCAAATAGACTCAACTTTGAAAGGTTTCTTTTATGAAACCTTTCAAAGTTAATACGCAGACCTCTCGGTGCCGACCACCACAATATATATCTTCAAATTACCATGAGCACCCGAACCCAAATCATCCCCGAACCACACCCGGGCGAAATTCTCCTCGAAGAGTTCATCGAGCCGGCTGGCGTGACGCCTTATCGCGCGGCCAAGGATTCGGGAATTTCGCAGCCGACCATGAATCAGATGGTAAATGGCAAGCGCCCGATCTCGACCGAGACTGCGCTTCGTCTTGCGACCTACTTTGGTACGAGCGGTGAACCCTGGGTGAATCTCCAGAAGAACTACGACCTTCGGATCGGACAGCGCGACTTGCTGCCTGGCATTCGAGAAGAAGTGAAGCCGCTCAGCTGAGCGCGGCATGAGCGCGGTATTCAGCAAGCTGAAGCCTTACGAGGTGATCGTCGGCGTGCTTTTGCGGTGATTCGGTTGCGCCAGACTTGTCACACACGAGCCAAGCGAGCCGCAAACACTGGCTGTCGCCAGCATTCTACGCGCCGATGCGAGAAAGGAAGCAAGACGGCGAAGCCGTTGTGTTCGGTTGCGGCGGGCTGCTTCGGCGTCAGCGACGCCACAAGCGGACGCCCTACGCTCGATCAACCCTTAAAACGGCTACTTTCAGTTGTGGTATAGTTCAATAATTACATCATCTTTGTAGTATGGAATCCTCCGACCTAGACGATCTCAAGCTGGCCAAGCAGAAGCTGGAAAATCCCAGCTTGGCGGCCAGAGTCACCGATCTTATCGGCAAACCATTAGAAGCTGGTTTAAATAAACTGCCCGCGAAGCTCAACAATAGCCTGACTAAGCTCACCCGAACTACACTGATGGCTTCGATGAGGTCGGCTCTTTTCACACTAAAGGACACCCCAGGCTCATCCAAATCGAATCGCTTACACAAATTGGCAGTCGCTACCTCTGGTGGCATTGGTGGCGCTTTCGGCTTCGCAGCTCTGGCGGTGGAACTACCGATATCCACAACGATCATTTTGAGATCCATCGCCGACGTGGCGAGAAGTGAAGGTGAGTCGATCTACAATATCGAATCAAAGCTGGCCTGCATGGAGGTCTTCGCCCTCGGAAGCCCGAACAATAGCGATGACGATGCAGTCGAGTCGGGGTATTACGCAATTCGCGCGGCGATGTCCCAGTCTGTAGCGGCCGCCGCCCGACATGTCGCTAGCCATGGGCTAGCTAAAGAAGGTAGCCCAGTTCTCGTTCGAATGATCAATCTAATTGCACAGCGTTTCAGCTTACAGATATCAGAGAAGCTCGCGGCTCAGGCCATACCGGCAATCGGAGCCGCGGGCGGTGCCTTGATTAATACTATATTTATCGATCATTTCCAGGAGATCGCTCACGGACACTTCACGGTAAGGCGCCTGGAACGGCAATACGGAGCTCACGCGGTCGCTGATGCATACATTGATTTATAAGACTGGGAGACCCGCCTCACGACCAGTCCTCGACGATCAAGCCGGGGATCTTTGAAAAATGCTTGGTATTAAGAGTCGTGAGCTTTAGGCCGTTGGCGAGGGCGGTGGCTCCGATCAGGAGATCGAATTCGCCGATGTTGACGCCAGACCGTTGCAGCTCGGCTTTGAGGCGGGCGTAGGTTTCGACGGATTTGCGGTCTAGGGGCAGCACGATCAGTTTGTGCTTTAAGAAATCGTCGTATTCCGCCCAGAGGCGCTGAGAGTTTTTCTTTTCCAGACCAAAGAGCAGTTCCGCTTCGCAAATCGTGGAAATCGCCAATTTGCTATCGCCGAGTGCCGACCAGCGGCGAATCACTTCGCTCTCAGGCTGGCGACGCAAGCGCTGCGAGTAAACCGAGGTATCGAGTAAGTGTGTCACCATAACTTAATCGAGCGGATTGGGGCGCGCGTCAGTCGTGCGCTCAGGCAATTCAAAATCCGCATCGAGCGTGCCGTATTTGGCCTGCGCTTCCTCGACCGTATTCCAAACAGAGTCGGATCCTTCTGAATCGTCGACAGGCACGATCTTGACTATGGGACGACCTCGGCGACTGATGACACACGGTTCCCCCGTCTCGGTGACCTTGTTACAAAGTTCCGACAGACGATTCTTAGCATCATAAAGAGCGTATGTTTCCATACGCATTATCATCTAGCTAGATAGCTAGACTGTCAATTCGGATTCTAGATGCTTTTATAAACCGTGGGAACTTCATTCACTTCCCGGGAAAGGCACAATGACATCGTCGCCACCATCGAACGCACCGCCGAAGGGTGGATTCTCACAGAGCTGCTTATAGTAGGCCTTCGCGGGAAATTTCTCATCCAAGGACATGCAACGCCAATCTAACAGGTGCCGCTCAATATCAGCAGGCGGCATCGGCTCCTCTGGATCGGAGGCGAGATCCAACGCGTAGCCGCAGAGTTCTTTCATCGTGCCGATGAGTCGGCGGGGGTTACCACGGATCAAGCGCGTGTGGGTCGAGACATTCGCGGGGAGCTGCAAACCCTGCGCTTTGAGCGAGCTGAGGAAGGCACTTTCAAACTCACAAATGAGACTGTCAAAATCGTCGCTAAACCCGTGGCAGATAAAACTAAGGAAAGTCGCAGAGTTCGTAAACACGACCGCATGCTGCTCTCCTGAAGGATCGCTGATCAAATGCTCGCAACGCCAGACTGACCACCAATCTTCTGGCAGTTGATAGCGGTCGTCCGAATAGACGGCTTCTTTCGCAATATTGAAATGCTTTTGCACCTTCGCGCTGACATAAAGATAGAGATCCAACTCTTCGGTGAAATTTGTGGGAGCGATCATAATTGCGGTGTGTTCATATAAACGAATCTCTAGAAAAAAGACATCTGTCTTTCATCTTGAGATTCAGACGACGGCTTCTTGGTTTTTACTTGAGCTGCAGATCGAGCCTTGGGCTTTGCCTTCTCCCTCTGAGTCGGCTCGGCCGCACGCCTCGCTTTGCGCCGCTCTAAAGTGCGGGCAGCTTGCGCTGCTCGTATGGCTTGCTCCCGTAGATGATCTTCGACCTCGTCGCGAAGTTCCGCAGCCGCTTGCCTGAGATGTCCGAGCATATCGCTCATATCAAGACGTTCGTCTTTCAAGTCCTCGGCCACCTCGCGCTCCATTCTTGGTGAGGGTCCCTTTTTGGAAAAGCCAAAAGCGATGTCCTGCTTGGCCGCGCGGAGTGCGTTGCGCAGGGGTTGTAGGTGTGACTGATGATAGGCCGCGAGATCGCGTAAGCGCGCTAGACCCAGCTTAATGGTCAAGCCTGTGTCGTCCATATCGCAGACTGCCTCGACGCGGAGCAAAGCATCGAGGTCGCTGTTTTGATAGGCATCTTGTATCTCAAACCAACGCTTCTCGCGGATCGACTCTTCCAGTTCGGAATGATCAGGATGCAAGCGCTTGGCGAGGCCGCGGTAGCAGGTCTTCAGCCGGGCGTCGTGTTCCGCCTTGGGGGCACTCGCGGCTCGTGTTTTGTCCTCACCGCTGAATGCACTTCGATCGCGACGACCAAACACTTTTTCGAAAAAGTCTTCCATCGACTCATCGTCTTCGTCGTCGTCCCAGTCGTCTTCTTCGTCCCAGTCTTCATCATCCGGATCTTCATGATCGGTGGAAGTAAAGCGGTTGGGTGGCACGAACTCATACAATGTGCCGTTCTTTTTGCGCTCCATGAGTTCGTCGTAGAGCTTAGGGACATCTGCAAAAGCGTGATACGCGCAATGCGATAGATGATGGTAGAGGAACTCATAGGCATTCAACTCTTCGCGTAATTCGCGGAGCTGAGTCAAAGTCGCGCCATGCGTGCCATGATACCACAGCTGAAAGGCCTTGCGATCGTGCTCTTCAAAGTCATTGAGCACCGCCTGCTTCTTATGGAGTTCATTACGCAGACGCTTGCAGGTGGACAGTGCTTTCTTCAGATAGGGCGCTTGGTCCACGACCAAGAGTTCCTTGCCAGTCACCTCGGGCACTACAGCCCGAGAATGGGACCTCCTTTGTTTACGAGATTTTGAAGCTGAAGACATTGCCGAAAAACGTGTAACTGGAGCGAATGCGCATCAACCGAAAAATTATAAATATCGGAAAAAGGGGTGCAATACTCTTAGCTTCTAGCTTGCTCGCAGGTAAAGCACTCGATCTTCTTGAGGTATGGAACCCTCTGCATCAACTCACCTCTTGGAAGAATCACGATTCGCAATTCGAATCGGTGAGCACCTTGCAGTTCTGGATTACTGTATCACTGGGGACTCGATGACTATCCACCACACCTTGGTGCCACCGGAGCTTCGTGGGAAGGGATTGGCCGCGGTACTAGCGGAAGCTGCCTTGAATTTTGCGAAGACTTCGGGACTTAAGGTGATTCCTCAATGCAGCTATATCTCCACTTACATAAAACGGACTCAGTCCAGAAAGCCGCAGGACGGTTTATAATTTTCTGTAAAACGCACTCACGCGATAAAGGGAAATGGCGGTGCCAAAAAAGCGACGCGCACCGCGTAGAGTCAGTATGTATCCGTCTTTAAGTATGACTGGCTCCGCAATAATGGATTTAGGGCATAATATTCGCAGAAAACTAGCCACACGATCCAGATTGCATCCTTAGTAGTTAATCACTTAGATAATAGACTTTAATCGTCACAAAAGATGAGTATCCATATCCTAACTACAGACTTCAAGCTGACTAAGCAACTCACACAATTGCTAGCAGGTGGACAGCAGACTTTTCGTTTCCATGAGGATCTGGAAGCGCTCATCACGATGCTCCCGAAGCTGAAGAAGACGGATAAGGTTTTTTACGATCTGCAACTGGAGCCGACTTTGATGGCCTTTGATGCGCTTCGATTCGGCGGCAAGAAAACAAATTTAGTAGCTTTTGAGCTTCTGGAAGAAGGTTCCACCAAATCAAGCTGCCCGAAAACGGCGATGCACTACTTCGTGCTTTCGTCCGACTTAAGAAAGTCGGGGGTGCGACTCAAGAAGGTGCTCCACGAAGTGGATGCTATGGCCGTCAAAAAGAAGCGTGCGGCTAAGGAAGTTAGTGATCAGAAATCAAGCACGGTCATAAAGAGCTGGGCTAATCAAGGCCCACCGCCGATTACTCTCTCGCGCTACCTTACTGCGAAGAGCGAATGCATGCAGCAGCTGTTGGTCAAAATCGCCGAGCTGGCGAAGCACCCAAAATTTGTTTTTCTGACTGGTGAGGATGGTGCCGACTTCGAGCTGACCGCTCGCGAGATCAACTTTCGCACCAATGGCGACCAGAGCCCGCTACACATCGTCGACCCGATGCGCGTCGAGATCGACGAAATCAAGCGCAGCCTCGGCACAGAGGATCGGGCGGGCTATTGCTACTTAGGGCTTTCCTACGAATTGGGCGCGTTGACTATTGCCCGCTTGAGCGACTACCTCGACCAGTTGAGCGGAGCGGACGGACAAGAGCCCACTCCGTGCTTTATACTTGGTCACGTGAACGACTCAGAAGGCTATTTGGAAGATGAAGTAAAGGCCTTGCTCAGAAGCTTCCGGAAGCTGGGTGAAGTGATCGAGATCCCAGCCATGGCAGAACGCATAGATGATGTAAACCTAATCATCCAATCTGTCTTCACCACTCTGCGCACCGCCCACCCTTTCCTCATGACTCGTATGCTGAGTCGCGGTGCGATCGAGTATCTGGAAGCACAGTGCTCGGAAATGAGTTACTCCAGCCTCGTCCGGATCATCCGGAACTCGATGGCACTGGCGCAGCGCGACACGCTGACCGAGGAAGAGCTCAAGAGCTTCGGAGACGACAGCCCGACCTCGCAGCACTTAATCGAGAGCTTCGCCGACGAAAAGTTCTTTAAAGATCAGACGGGGGCGGCATAGTTTAGGTAGAAGCGACAAGAGTGTCGCTTCTACACCAGACCAACTATGCGCTTATTCATAACATTTGCAATCTTCGCCACCCTCTCACTGGGCAGTCTCTCCGCTCAGAGTTCTGTGTGGAGAGTCTCCAAGGGCGACCAATCGCTCTATCTGGGCGGCACCTGCCATATACTGAGAGCGAGCGATTACCCGCTGCCAACAGAATTTGATTTAGCCTACGAAGCCGCCGATAGCTTGGTCTTCGAGGTAGATCCAGACGACTTACAAGATCCGGCCTTTGCCATGAAAATAATGGCAGAGAGCGTCTATAAAGATGGTCGTACTTTAAAAAGCGTTCTGAGTACAGAAGCCTACGCCGCCCTAGCCGAAGAGTGCCGTCAAGCCAACATGCCGATTGAAATGATCCAAAGCATGAAGCCGGGCATGGCGGTCATGATGCTCACCATCCAAGAGCTGATGAAAGCAGGCGTCTCGGAAGAGGGCGTCGACCTCCATTACGGGAACCGAGCGAAGGCGGACGGCAAAACCATCGCCGCCCTCGAGACGGCCGAGTTTCAGCTCAAGCTGATCACCACCTTGGGTGAAGGCGCAGAGAGTGAACTTGTGCTCTACAGTCTGCAAGACCTTGACCAGATCAGCGAGCTCTTTGACGAGATCATCGCAGCATGGCGTAGTGGTGATTTGGATACGATCAACGAAATGTTTGTAGAAGACATGGCCGAAGCCCCCGAGATTTACGATGTCATGCTCAAAGACCGCAACGCACGCTGGCTGCCACAAATCGAAGTAATGCTGAAGACAAAACCGACGGAGTTTATCCTAGTCGGCGTCGGGCATATGCCGGGTAAGGACGGGTTGATTGAGCTCCTGAAAGCGAAGGGGTATACTGTGACTCAAGTGGAGTAAATCAGCCATAGTGCGAGACAAGCCTCCTACGGGGATAATACTCGCACGCTACAGAACCGTGCTCGTCTGCGTGTCGTAAAAATCCAGACTCGCTGAAACCGCAGCCACTGCGGCGGTGCATGCAGTCTCCAAGCGGAGCACATGGGCACCGAGATGGGCGAGCTTCCAACCGTTCTTGCGAAAAGTATCGCGCTCGTTGGGCGACCATCCGCGTTCGGGGCCTAGCGCGATCACGGCGCTGCTGACACCTACTGACAATTGCTGCGGCAAGGAGCCGGCGGCTTCGTAATTATCGAGGGCGATGTGGGCGCCTTCACCTTGTAGAAAAGAAATCGCTGATTGCAGATCGGTATGCATGCCGACTTCGGGCACGTGCGTGCCGAAGGATTGCTCGGTGCCGAGGCGAAGGCGGTCCTTCCACTCATCGCTCGTCCAGAGACTGCTTTGCGCGTAGGACGGCTCGCCACGCTCGGCCTCGTAGAAATGTAAATCCTGCACCCCCATGCTGGCAGCCTCAAAGAGGATACGCTTGGCGGTGTGCGGACGAGGCAAGCCGAACAGCAAGCGTATGGGGAGCGGCTTGGGCGCAGGCTCCGTGCCGATGATCTTTAAACTGATGGCTCCATCGGCCTCGACCAAAGTAACCTCCGCACGTGCGCGCAGGCCGTTGATGAAACCGACAAATACCTTCGTGCCTACCCGCGCGCGGAGCACTTTGAAAATGTGCTCTGCTCTGGGGTCGCTGCCTTCGAGACGTTTGGTCTCAAAAGGGGAATCAAAGAGTATTAGATTCATGCGACAAGCAGGTTCAAGTTTTTGAATATCGGCAGCACGAGTGTGCGAGTTGACTCGTCGCCTGCGTCGTGATGGCCGACACGGCGGCAAAGGCTCGGCTGGCCTGAGGCAAGCTCAGGCCACTATACTAGCCAAAGTAAGTGAAGCACTTCCAACCCTATCGCCTGCGGCCGAAACGACTCGTGGCGGAGTTGCGCTTGCGACGACGCGGCTTCTCAGCGGTTGAAGTGCGGACGATTGGCTCGTGGAAGTAGTTAAAGCCTTCGAGCTTCAGCTGCGGGATCTGCTGGTCGATAAACTTTTCAATCGCATCGAGCTTGGCTTGCTCATCGGGTGCGACGATGGTGAGCGCGTCGCCTTCGCGTTGGGCACGGCCGGTGCGGCCGATACGGTGCACGTAATCTTCGGCGTGCTCAGGCACATCGTAGTTGATGACGTGCGTGACGTTAGCGATGTCGAGTCCGCGCGAGGCGATATCGGTCGCAACGAGAATCTTAACTTTACCGTCTTTGAATTCCTGTAAAGCCTTGGTGCGTGTCTTTTGCGGCAAGTTTGAGTGCATGGGGGCACAACTAAGGCCGCGCTCCTCTAGCCAACGGGCGATGCGATCGGCACCGACTTTCATGCGGCAAAAAATGATCATGCTATCGATCTCCATCTGGTCGATGAGGGCGATGAGCAGGTCGAACTTCTGCATCGCGCCGACTGGATAGATGACGTGCTTCACTGTTTCGGCAGGTGTGAGCTTAATGCCGATGGTCACATCGACGGGGTCTTTCAAGCTTTTGGCGACGAGGCGTTTGATATCCTCCGAAACCGTGGCCGAGAAAAGGAGGGTCTGCCGATTCTTGTTACACATTTTAATAATGCGCGTGACGTCGTCGATAAAGCCCATGTCGAGCATGCGGTCGACCTCATCAAGGACGAGGACTTCGACCGACTTAAGGTCAAAATTCTTCTGCTGGAGGTGATCGAGCAAGCGACCAGGTGTAGCGATCACGACATCGGCACCCTCTTTCAATTCGTCGAGCTGTTTGCCATAGCCGACACCACCGTGGATCAGGCAGCACTTGGGGGCGCAGTATTTACCGTAAGAGCCGAATTGATCTTCGACTTGCGCAGCGAGCTCGCGTGTGGGGCCGAGGATGAGGCAGCGAGGGGCAGCGCCTTCCCTGTGCCCGCCGAGACGGTGCAGAATAGGCAGCGCATAGGCAGCGGTCTTTCCAGTGCCAGTCTGCGCGGAGCCGATCACATCGCGCCCTTCGAGGATGTGGGGGATCGAGCCCGCTTGAATAGGAGTCGGCTCTTTGAAGCCGAATTCGTCGATAGATTTAAGGATAGACTCGTCGAGTCCAAATTCGTGGAAGGTCATAATGTGCTGTGGGTGTAATGCCCGGCCAACATATTACGCATCCGGGTCCAATGAAAATCTGAAATACTGAAAGCTGAAATGCTGACAATTACAGATTTGAAAGCGCAGACACTGCCTGCATTTCATTGAAGATCAAGGAGAAAGCGGACAGATGTCATTTCGAGGGAATCGTATTGAAAACTCATCTATTGTATCGCATGCCAATCAGTCGCCATGGTAGCTTCCCAAGATTCAAAACGCCCTATAGAGTATTATTATGAAATCATCCATTAGCCTTCGTATCGCGACGACTCTGCTTGTCGCGACCTTACCACTCTCCTCCGCTTCGGCTAGTTTCGAAGACGCCTCCGCTTACATTGACCTCGACGGCTCGATGGTCGGCTATATGGGCTTTGAAGGAGACGGCCAAGAAATCGGCGCCGAGCTGAACGATATTTATCAGAAAATTCTGGCGAGCAGACCTGAGATGCCGCCGATTCCAGTCGATTTCACATTGTTGATCGAGAATCTTGGCTTCGGATCACTCAAAGCCATCGCGATGAGCTCTAAAGATGTGGAAGCAGGGCTGCACCGCAACCGCTCGGCCGCGTTGCTGAATGGAGCACCGAAGGGACTCTTCGCGATTTACGACCTTGAGCCACTGACCTTTACCGCGGCCGCAATGGCACCCGCCGACGCCAGTGCCGCGATGACGATCTCTGTTAACCTCGGCGCACTCCGCGATACGAGCACTCTAATCATGCAGCAAGTGATGGGGCCGATGGGCGAAGGCATGATCCAGCAGCAGCTTGCGCAAATCATCCCAGAAACGGATATCAACTATAACGAATTGATCGATGCACTCTCTGGCAAGTGGGACGGCTTTTGGCATCAAAGCTATAGAGAGGACTTCCAGCAGGAATTCAAGTTCTGGGTCAGCATCGAGGGAGCCGGCAGTCTATTGCCACGATTACAGGCGATGGCCGAAGGCATGGGCGTCCCATTCAGCGAAGACGAGGAGGGTCTGAAGGCAAACTTCAGTTCGTTATTGGGCGAAGCTGCGGTCATAGGTCTCTACGTAGAATCGCCGAAGGACAGTGACTCACTCATTGTTTACTCGCACAGCGATTGGACACCCGAAAGCGGAGGTGCTCGACTGGCTGACAGCGACGCCTTTAAGGATCTTGCCAAACGCCTGCCGAGCGAAGGCATCGCCTTCAGCTATAGCGTGGGCGCAGATCTCGAACCGATCCTTGCAGGTATGGCTGCCATGCCACAAGTTGTCCAATATGGCGAAGTCGCGACATCCGTGATCGATTTTCTGCTTGGCGATTTCCTCGAGCCAAACATGGCGGTGAGCTACATGGATGGCGACCACATGGTCTCCGATCAATACGCCAGCTACTCGACAAAACAAATGATCATGGCGATCCCAGCCATCGCGGGCGGCGGAATGGGCGCGGCCATGGCGATTCCAGCTTTCCAAAAGGTTCGTGAGACCTCTCAAGAGAAGGCAGTCACAAACAACCTCAGACAAATCGCTTCGGCAGCCGATCAATTTTTCTTAGAAAATGGCGTCACAGAGGTGCACATTGATAAGCTCGTCGGCGAGGGTGGGTATCTTCGAGTGCTCAATCCTGTCGCTGGTGAAAGCTACGAAGGTATGGTCATACGGCAAGGCGAAGACATCAGTGTCATGCTAGGTGACGGCACACTGATTTCGGTCGAATTTTAAATCGAATTGATCTGAACTCGGCTTTCGTTTCGACTCAATCCTACAAGCGGCATGGGGAACACGCCTGTCCCCGCAAGGGGAGTTCGAGCGACTGGCATAGCAAAATCGCAAGACGAAATCGCTTCGCGAGCCCGCGACATGACACCGCACAGTTCGTAGCGGGTTCGCAAAGCGATTTCGTCTCAGGCCACTTTTTCGTAATTCATCGCAAGCCTAGGCTTGTGAACGCGAGCATAAGCCCCGACACTGAGAGCATGAGTTCCCCCTACCGAGGACGCATCGCACCGACACCGACAGGCTATTTGCACTTGGGTCATGCGCGTACTTTTTGGATTGCGATGGAGCGAGCGAAGGAAGCGGGTGGGCAACTTGTGTTTCGCGATGAAGACCTCGACCCGCAGCGCTGTAAGCCGGAATTCTCGCAAGGCGCGATTGAAGACCTCCGATGGTTCGGCTGCGACTGGCACGAGGGACCCGATGTGGGCGGCGGCACGGGGCCTTACCGGCAGAGTGAACGCCATGCAATGTTTCTGGACGCTTGGGCGCATCTGAAGAACGCGGGCTACATCTACCCCTGCGATAAATCGCGTAATGATGTGGCACGTGCGGCACAAGCCCCCCACGCCGATGAAGAAGCGGGCGAAGCGATCTATCCCGAAAGCTGGCGTCCGCCTTTCGGCCATGGCAAGACTGCGGATAGCCCCGGTGAAACGAACTGGCGGTTCCGCGTGCCCGAGGGTCGAAAGATCGAGTTCGACGATGTGCGGCTCGGCCCTTGCGCCTTCGAGAGTCTGCGTGACTTTGGCGACTTCCTAGTCTGGCGTAAAGACGGTGTGCCCGCCTACGAGCTCGCCGTGGTGGTGGACGATGCGGCCATGCAAATCAGCGAAGTCGTGCGTGGCGAAGATCTCCTAATCTCGACGGCACGACAAATTTTACTCTACGAAGCGCTAGGGCTGAAACCACCGGAGTTTTACCACACGCCCCTACTTTGCGACACAAGCGGACAAAGGCTCGCCAAACGCAACCGCTCGCTCACACTGCGTGAACTAAGGGAAGCTGGCCACCAACCGGAAAGCCTCCGAAAATCGGAAGACTGGTGGTCAGGACTCGAAGACTAAACCTACTATGCAAGAGGAACTGCAACAACTCGAAGAACTTAAGAACAACTTGATTCTCTATTTCGTAGAGAACGGCATGCGTCTATTTATGGCTGTGCTGATTCTCATCGTGGGCTTTTGGATGGGAAAGCGCATCGCAAATATAATTCTCAAGGTCTGCGAGAAGAAGGAGATCGACCCCACACTGGGCCACTTCTTCGCTGGGTTCGCGAAACTAATCGTCATCATCTTCGCGCTGATCATGGCACTGAGTAAGGCGAATATTGAAATCACCCCCTTCATCGCACTCTTGGGTGCCAGCGCCTTCGGCTTGAGCTTGGCCGTGCAGGGGCCGGTCTCCAACTATGGCGCGGGCATCGTGCTCATCGTAACGCGGCCTTTCGTGGTCGGCGACACGCTGACGCTGAATGGACTCTGCGGCGTCGTCGATAGCGTCAACCTCGGCAACACACAACTGATCAACGAAGACGAAGAACGCATCACGATACCGAACCGAAAAGTGCTGGGTGAAATTTTCACAAATTCCTACGAATATAAAATCGTGGAGGCCACGGTCAGCATTGAATACAGCACCGATCCCGCTCAGGCGATTGAATGCATCACAGCCGCGGTGAAAGAAATTGAAGGGGTCGCGCCTGATCGGGAACCCGACGTAGGCATCGAAGACTTCGGCGCCTACTCGATCAATATCGCTTATCGCGTCTGGGTGCCCACTCAAGCCTATCACCGCACACACTATCAGATCAACATGGCCGTCTTCCGCGCACTACAAAAGGCCAATATTACGATCCCCTACCCTCGGAGCGATTTACGCATGATCTCCTCAGAGCCCGAGAAACAAAACTATGCCGGAGAGGCATAGACAAAGCACGGCACAGAATGGCCGTATCTTGTTGAGCGATTTAATCGTGATTGCATCTGGCACGCGTTTGGCAAAGTAAGCCGACAAAATGGTGAACTGCCCCCACCACCAGGTCACCCCAATCAGAGCACCAAGCAGAACTTTGGGCACCGTCGCCCACAGGGGCAGATGGTTGATATAGACACCGGTTGCCAACAGGATCGCCATGGCTGCGGGTAGACGCATGGGCATCGCCAGCGATTGATTCAGGCATGTATTGAACAAGTCCCAGGGACGCGAAAGCTCTGGCGCATCGTCAATCTGGAAGACTCGCTTAGAGCGAAAAAACTTAAACGCCATGTAGGCGAGCACAAAGGCTGCAAACAAGTGCATGCCGAAACGAATGAAGGGCAAATGGGCATACATCATCATCAAGCCGGGCACCGCAACAAACAACCAGAAGAAGTGTGACAACCAAAAAGCCAAGCCCACGGCAGCCACCTGCAGCTTAGTGCCACGCACGCCGACTTTTGCCAACCAAACGGTACCGGGAAAGAGGGTCAGCGAAAAAATAAAGCCTGCGGTGATACCTTCGAGCATGTGGATAGATTGTCAGAATTATAGTAGTGAGCAATTCGTAAGATGGATTTAGCGTTTTGAAAACAAGGCACCCAACCATCTCGCACCGATTAGCACGCAAACCAGCGAAGCTATTAGAAAGGTGCCCGCGCTTAAACTGAAGGAGACACCAAAACCGATATAGAGAGTGCTACCAAGTATCAAAGTCACAGGAATCCAATCGCTATGGAAACGCCGGATCTTAAAGACGCGATAGGCCGACAGAAAAAAAGGAGCCGCGCCAAGTAGCAGGGTGAAGCATAAGCAGATCAAACTAAGTAGGCTGACTAGAGTGATGCGCTCACCTGAATGCACCACGAATTGTTCAAATGCCGCGAGCAAGAGCGCATTACCCGTAAAGACCAGTGTCAGTAAAAACCGCAAAGCCAAGGGCGATAAGCGCGGGGCACTGCTGGGATCTCTCGGAGTCGAGCGGATACGATAGCCAAACTTAAACAGCTCCGAGCCGAGCGAGGATAAGTCGAACGCAGCTCCGCTCCACCGCAAAGTAAGTGCATGCCTCGAAAGGCTCGCCGTGGCCTCAATGAGCCCAGACTGATTCGCCGCGAGTCGCTCGACTAGCCACGCACACCCCATACAGGACATACCTTCGACTTCGAAAACTGCCTCGCCAGAGTCACTGCCTGATTCGACTTCGCTTTGCGCTCTGCGCAAGGCAACAGAATCCAAATCAGCGAGGGTGCGGTCTTTGACCGGCTGTGACACACGATCTTGCCAGCGGTAGTAATCGCCCAAGCCTTCGTGTTGAATCAGTAAGTAAACTTGCTCGCAACCTGCGCAGCAAAAATCACCGATACCGGAATCTTCAGTGTATGGTGTTGCGCAGTGTTTACAGAGTTGAGCCATTCAGAATGTAAAATTTAGATTTAAGATGCGGAGTTAAACGAAACACCACCAGAAGAATTGACAAGGGCATGCACGACTCTAGCTTTCAAATATTAACCTATGTCGAGTATCTATGAGTGAAAAAATACATCAAATCATCTACATAAGCACGGCGGAGCCCGTATTAACCGAGGATGTATTATTGGAGTTACTCTCAGAGTCCCAAAAGCGCAACGCAGCGCGCGAGGTCACAGGGCTTCTCCTGCATTCTGACGGAAATATCATTCAAATTATCGAAGGACCAGAGGACGCGACGAAGGCGCTTTATGCCAAAATCTCTAAGGATGTCAGGCATCGTGGCGTGACCCTAATGTCGAGCAAGGCGATCGAGCAACGCGACTTTCCAAAGTATAAAATGGGCTTCAAGCGGGCTCGCAGCAAAGACTTCAAAGAGAAGATTCCGAATTTCAGTAAGATCGTCGATCAAGGTGGCTTATCTGAAGAAGAGCTAGAGGGCGTATCAAAGCTGGTCATCATCTTCCTCAAAACTTTCGCTCGGACGACCAATATTGACCGCTTTGGGCACGACCAAGTGAGCTAAGTAAGGGTAGCGTTTCGACAGCCACAGCAGAGTCTTGCGGTGCTGAAGACATTAGCGCTAGCAATTTCCTGAAAGGATGCAAAGCGATCTAGAGCAGATCGAAACGCTCGATCCCCTTACGCACATCAGAGAGGAAGGCAGCTGCGCCAACACCGTTGATCCAACGGTGATCGAAAGTCAGCACTAGAGAAGCGACTTCCATCGCAGCGCCGTCTTTCGACTTGGGATCCGGCAACTGATAAGGCGCACCGATGAAGAGCGTCGCGATCGAAGGTGGCACCACAATGGGTATTGCGGAGCGCACATTGTAAGCCCCCATGCTGGAAATAGTGAGTGGCACGCGGTTCTTGGAATCGACCTCGCCGTGGCGGGTGCGCCGTAGTGATTCGTTGAATACACCAGGGAAAGTATCCCATTCGAGTGTATTGACACTTTTAACGACTGCAGTCTCCAAAGCATCGCCGGGCAGTGCCACTGCGACGCCGAGATCGAAGCGTTCGGAATCATAGACGAGGTCATTCCCTCGCACGACGGAAGCAAAGCGTTCGTGCTTCTTCATCGCCTGCAAGACTGCCCAAGCCGACATGGTCGCGGTCGAGAGTGTGCCGCCGGGTGTTTTTTTACTGCGGAGCCGCGCATCGCGCACCGCTTCCCAGCGGCAGGTGACCTCGATCGTAGCCGGGATGATACCTTGCAGTTGCTTGACCGCTTCTGGCGAAAGTCCGCCTGTGCGCTTGAGCGCATCGTACGGGATGGGCTCTGCTGCCGCAGCAACGACTGGAGCCGCGCTGGTGCCTGTCATGGTGAGCCCGATCAAGTCTTGGCCGACTTTGACCTCGTCGTCTTCGGAGATTAACCAGTCGCCGAGCGTGCCGTCTTCGTCACATTCGATCGGGAAGACAGCCTTGTCGGTCTCGACTTCGCAGAGTGGATCGTCGGCCTTCACCGCCTCACCGCTTTGCTTAAGGATGGAGACGACGCGCGCCACGCGAATGCCTTCGCCGAGGATCGGCACAGTGATCATTTTACTGGAAGTGGAGGGAGCCGATTCTTCGGGAGCAATCATAACAGGTGCGGTTTCGGTTTGAGCGCTGGCAGGAGATGGGGCGGTGTCTTTTTCGAGAGCCGATTGAAGGGTGGATGCGAGTAAACGCTCGAGCGCGGCGGCGATGCGTTCGCGGTCGGGTAGCACTGCATATTCGTAGATGGGGTTGAAACCGACGTGCACATCGTCTTTCGACACGATGACGGGCGGGCTCTTAAGGCTTTGCAGGACTTCGTGACGGCCACACATTTCGGCGACGATCATCTGGCCGACGCTGGCACTGATGTTATCCTCTTGCACGATGATGAGCCGACCCGTCTTTAAGATAGATGCGGCAATGGTCTCGCGATCCCACGGCTGAATGGAGCGCAGGTCGATCAGTTCGATGTCGAGCTCGGCCTCCATTGCTTCGAGCGTTTCTTCGACTAGTTCGACGCAGTTGCCCCATGTGACCAGGGTCAGGAGCGAACCGTTGCGGACGGTGCGTGCTTGCCCGAGTGGCACGGGCGTGACGTTTTTGACCTTTTGCTCCGCCCACATGAGGTGCTTGGGCAACAGAATGATGGTCGGGTCTTCTCCGTGGAGCGCTGTCCAGAAAAGGCCTGCCGCATCAGCTGGCGTGGACGGCACCACGACGCGGATGCCGGGCACGCGGGCAAAGGAGGATTCACCAGCTTGGCTGTGCCAGAGTGCACCACCGGGGAGGTAGCCGCCGCAGGGCGCGTAGATGACCAAGGGGCATTTCCAATGGCCAAAGCTGCGCCAGCGGAGCGTCGCCATGTTGGACACGAGTTGATTCCAACCGGGGTAAATAAAATCGACGAATTGAATTTCGAAGCAAGGGCGCTTACCATATGATGCTAAGCCAACGGAAACCCCCATGATGGTGGACTCGGCCAGCGGTGAATTGACCGCACGCGAGGGGTCTTTAGTCGATAGGCCTTTGGTTAAATTAAAGACGCCGCCCTTGGGGTCGGCAATGTCTTGGCCGAAAAAGACAACGTCGGGCATGGTATCCAGAGCGCTATGGAAGGTCTTATTAACCGCGTCTAGTATCCGGCAGGACTCGCCTAGCTCGATCTCCGGCATGGACTCGGGCGTGGACAGCTCGCCAGTCAGGTGCGAAGTGCACTCTTCGGCCAGCGGATCTTGTGTGCCAGCTGCTTGCTGATAGGCGGCACGGATCTCTTCGCGAAGTTCATCTTCGAGCGCTTTGGCAGCCTCTTCAGTTAAAATCCCGTCCTCGATCATACTGCGCTGGAAGGCGGCGATGGGATCGCGCGCATGCATGGAGTCGAGCTCGTCTGCGGCGCGGTACATGCGTTGATCGTCGGCACTGGAGTGGTTGGAGAAGCGCTCCACGTCGCACCAGATAAAGGCAGGACCATGGCCGGCACGGGCGTGTTCGACGGCTTCTTTACCGGCAGCGGCGACGGCTTCGATATCGCTGCCATCGACGCGGTGCCACGCTTCTTTGTTGAGGACACCGAGCGCAATCGGGTTTGTCCGAGTGGTCGAGGTGCTGATCGCGATACGATTGTCTTCGACTACGAAAACGACGGGGAGCTTACGCTCTTCGGCAAAACAGACGGCCTCGAAAAAGTCGCCTTGTCGCGCCGAAGCTTCGCCGAGCGAAGCATAGACGACGTTGTTTTTGCCATCCAACTGCATACCCCAAGCCGCGCCACAGGCAGGCAGCAAGTGCGCGCCGACAGGCGATGGATGGCTCCAGATATTAAGCTCGCGGTCGCTAAAGTGCCCCGTGAGCTGACGACCACCACTGGAGGAGTCACGTTTCGCGTAAAAAGCCAGCGCCATATCGTGATCCGTCAAACCACGCTGAAGGCAGAATGCACGGTCACGGTAGTAAGGGAACGCATAGTCCTCCGGCTCCATGTGCACTGCCACGGCAGCCAGCGCTTCATGCCCCATTCCGGAGATGTGAAACCAGCCTTTGCCTTGGCGAATTAGGCTCTGCTCCCGAAGGTCGCCCAAACGACTGCGCCAAAGCGAGCGCAAGAGCGCGAGGCGCGTGGAAGAATCGAGTGGAGAGGTCGCTTTAGATGCTGATTTCGGCATGAACAGTAAGATTGATTATCCCCGCTAGGGAATGACCCGTGCATTGCAGTCAAAGAGTCACTAAAGGTAGCTCTCAGAGTCCTAGCAAGTAAGAATAAAACCCAATCAGTCCATCCTCTATAAACGTAAAGGCTCGGACGCCTACCAAACGTCCGAGCCAACTACTACTCCCTATACTAACCAAAGAGAAGGTCAGCATTGTCGATAAGTTAAGCTGATCAATGCTCTTCTTCAGTTTAGTTAAACTAATCAATAATGCTTATAACAGCTGTTAGCTTACCTTAACGATGCCAGCCTAAGACTTTTGCACAAAAAGCCCTAGACTGGCGGCATAGCCGTGTAGAAAAGTATGCCCTTTGACCATACCGAACTCACCATTACAGAAAACGCCCCCCACTCGCAGCTCCGGCAACGCGGCTCGAATCACGCCCGTATCGTGATCTGGCACACCAAAGAGCGAGGAGCCTCGCCCGATGCAGTCGCAGAGGCAGGCTCCGTAAACGGGACGTTGGCTGATCTCGATAAGTTTCTGCTGTAAGGCCTGCTCAAAATCAAATGCGGCACTCTCGGCATCACGGATCTGAAACTGGAGGTTCTGCCCGACTCGCAGAGGCGTCGCAATAGCCACCGAACCGGTCTGAGGGTCGATCGCTGCTAAATTCCGCACAAGAAAATCGCCTGTCCGAAAATTGGCCTTATACTCGTCCATGACTAAGCCCACGAAGATATTTCCCCGTGCGTGCTTCTGGTCTTCGACGGACATGCCTTCGAGCGTATCGCGCAAAACTTCTAGGATCGGGCGATTCCCGATCCGATGAATCACGTTGTGCTCGGCCTGCGTCACCGTCCAAGGGGAACCGACGGGGCGACAGCCTTGAGAGAGGACAGGCTCGATCGTGACCGCGCCCTCGAGCGAGAGCGCCACTGCGCCGTCGTGATAGATTTTGCCATCACAGAACAGGCTTGATTCTAGATTCCTGATATCCCCACAAGCGAAACCGCCCATCGTCACTCTACCGCCTGTCGCGCGATCCCAGTCGGCCAGCCAGGATTCAGAGCCAAGGCTCTCCGATGAGGCGAAAAGGATCCAAGCATTTGCCACGGTGGAGGCGTCCCCTAAAAGTTCTTTAAGCGAAGCACCCTTGTCATCTGCGAGTAGTCTATCTGCGGGCAGATGCCGCACGGTGGCGGTAGTGTCGGGTAAATGATGCAGCGCTACGACGAAGCCTTGCTCGCCTTCGATCTCATGTTCGTCCGCCACCAGCCCCGCACCAGAGCAACCAATCAACACAGGCACATGCGCATAAATACGCACGATCTCCAATATCTCCTCAGCATGCGGCAGAGCAGCATCCGTGCAAAAAAAGCAGCCAAAAGTCGGCGTACCCGGCAAAATCTGCAACTGCTCCGATGCCCATGCTTCGACCTCCGTCGGTATGAAAGGGAGATTAAAAAAGCGGACTACACTATGATTCGAAGCAACCGACATGGAGTAAATGACACCGTATAAGAAGTTGCCGCATACGCTAATTCTCTCATAGCTTCTTAGCGAACACTAAATACTCCTCGATGGATTCCGACCCACTCCAGAAAACACACAACCAACTGCTCGCGCTACAAAACGCACTCGAAGTCAGCGGTGTGGGTTATTGGCAGATCAACGGAGACGATCAGATCGAATGCGACGCGCTCGCGAAGAAGCTGCTCGGGCTCCAGCCAGCCGATCCGCTCAAAGACCTGACGGAGTTTCTACTGCGGATCGAAGAGCCGCAGCATGAAGGCTTCCTCGACGCGCTGGATGCCGCACGGTCAAAAAACGAACCACTAGAGCTAAACCTACGCCTCGACAAATCGCCGAGCGGACACAGCGCAGGCTTTAAGCTATCGGCCCGCCCCTGCCGCCTGCTCGGCGAGCCGAACACCTATATCTGCGGCCTAGTTCAGCCGCTCGCGGAGAGTTCCGCAGAGGTGGAAAAGCGCTCCGAATCCGCGCTAGCCAAAGTCCGCAGCGCCAATGCGGAACTGGCCAACTTCGCCTCGATCGCTTCGCACGACATGCGCGAGCCCTTGCGCATGATCACCAGTTATCTACGTCTACTGCAAGAGCGCTCACCCGAGGCGCTCGACGACCGCGCGCGTCGCTACATCGACTACGCCTGCGAGGGGGCGGACAGGATGCGCAGTTTAATCGAAGATCTACTCAGCTACGCGCGATTGGATAAAACTGGTAAGGACTTTGAGCCGCTCGCACTCGAAGACATCATGGCGAACGCCATCGACAACCTCCGTACTAACATCCGCGATACGCAAGCAGAGGTCACCGTCGCGATCGACCAAGCACCCATCGTGATGGGTGATAATGTCCGCCTGACTCGCCTCTTTCAAAACCTGATAGCCAACGCGATTAAGTTTAAACGCCCCGGAGCAATCCCCTACGTGCATGTCACCTTCAAAGACGGCGATCAGGTAAAAGCCCCGGGCAAATGGGTCGTCGGGATCGAAGACCGAGGCATCGGCATCCACCCCGATCATCACGACATGCTCTTCAACCTCTTCCAGCGTCTGAACACGCGCGACGAGTTTGAAGGCTCCGGCATCGGCCTCGCCGTTTGTAAAAAGATCGCCGAGCAGCATGGCGGCCGAATCTGGTTTCAATCAACCCCTGGAAAAGGTAGCACCTTCTACGTCGCGCTGAGTAAGGCCGACGCGCAAAGCTTGGCTTAGAGGTTGATTTTTCGAGGATATACAAGCAGAAGACTATAGCTCCGTTACCATGCCGACCGCTAAACCCAAGAAGATTGAGATACTACTGTTCGAAGATAACGCGGCAGATGCCGACCTCGTTGCCGAATACCTCGACCTCTCCAAACTAGATTTCACGATCACTACGGCAAAGCGATTGGCCGATGGTATCCAACTCCTGAGTGGCCGACGCTTCGACGTTGTCCTGCTCGATCTAAGTCTGCCCGACAGTCGCGGCATCGATACACTTCACTCGGTCATGGCCGCCGCGGACGAAGAAGTCATCATCGTGCTAACGGGCGCTGACGACGAAGCACTCTCGCTCGAAGCGCTCCAAGTCGGCGCGCAAGACTATCTCAACAAAGATCGACTGAACAGCGAGGTGCTGCGCCGGTCGATTCGCTATGCCATAGAACGCTCAAATTTGCTGCGCAGCCTCGAAGCGCATACTGCGGAGATCCAATATCGCGAAGCCCTCCTCCGCCGAATCTTCGATGCGAACTCCGATGCCATGCTCATCCTCACCCGCGAGTATGAGATCAAATTCCTCAATCCCGCCGCCGCCGAACTGCTCGAAGCCGAGCCAGATCGCCTCGTTGGCGAGATTTTCCCCTTCGAAGTCAAAGGAGGCGAAGTCACTGAGCTCGAGATCCCCGACGCCGACGACCGAACCCGTGTCGTCGAGCTCGCTGCGGTCGATCTCATCTGGGAGGGCGAGAGCGCCCTGCTCGTCATCTTGCGCGACATCACCCAACGCCGACAGGCTGAGCTGGCCCTTAAGCGCGAGAAGGAGCGCCTCTCGGTGACGCTCGACTCGATCGCCGATGCCGTCATCGCCACTGATCAGAGCGGCTCCATCGAGCGGCTCAACGAAGAAGCGACCAAGCTAACCGGCATTTCCAATGAGGACGCAATCGGGCACCCTCTCGAAAAAGTCCTCAAGCTGAAGCACCCGAAGACGGGCAAACAAATCAAAGACCCGACCAATGTTTTAATGGATCTGGATTTTGCCGAAGTCTCGACAAAGCTCGGCCTACCACTGGAAAGAGCCGATGGCGAATTACTCAAAGTGACCGCCGAGACGCGTTGTATTTTGGATGACGAAGGCAAGCACCACGGATGCGTCACCGTGCTACGCGACATCACCGAGCAAAAGAAAAAGGAAGATGAACTCTTTAAAGCCGAAAAGCTCAACTCGATCAGTCTACTGGCTGGCGGCATCGCGCACGACTTTAACAACATGCTGACCGCCATCCTTGGCAACATCTCGATGGTGCGCATCGAGCTCGACGAAGGACACAAGCACTCCACCAAACTCGTCGCGGCAGAGACAGCTGCGCTCCAAGCCAAGTCGCTCACTCAGCAACTGCTCACCTTTTCCAAGGGCGGTGCGCCCGTGCTCGAAGTGACCACCGTTTCCGAGATGGTCGAGGAGTGCGCCCAGTTTATTTTGCGCGGCTCGAATGTAAGATGCGGTGTTGAAAAAGAAGCCGACCTTTGGGCAGTCGATGCCGACAAGGGACAGATCAGCCAAGTCGTCAACAACCTCATCATCAATGCCGATCAAGCCATGCCCGAGGGCGGCACCATCAAAATACATGTTCGTAATCTGCGCGTGCGCCATGCTGAAGTCCCTGCGCTCAACTCCGGCCAGTATGTTTGCATCGAAGTGCGCGACGAAGGCACTGGCATCTCCTCCGAGAACCTTAAAAAGATCTTCGACCCCTACTTCACCACCAAGAAGGAAGGCAATGGCCTCGGACTCGCATCCTCCTATTCCATCATCCATACGCACAAGGGTACCATCACGGCCGACTCTTCGGTCGGGCACGGCTCTATCTTTCGCGTCTATTTGCCCAGGAGCACGCAGCCTGCAGAAGTAAAAGCGAAGCAAGCACACGCCACAGAAAAAGAACTGACCAAAGAAACGATCCATCGCGGCAAAGGCCGCATCCTCGTGATGGACGACATGGAAGCCATGATGATGGTCGCCGGTGAGATCCTCACCGTGCTCGGCTACGATGTCGAATACTCGACCAACGGCAACGAAGCCATCGATGCTTACAAAAAAGCCAAAGAAGCGGGAAAGCCTTTCGACGCTTGCGTCTTCGATCTCACCGTTCCCGGCGGCATGGGTGGGGAAGAAGCAGCCAACATTTTAATCGAATACGACCCCGACCTCGTCGCCATCGCATCCAGCGGCTACACCACCTCCAACGTCATGTCGGACTACAAAAAATCAGCCTTTAAGACAGTCGTGCCCAAGCCCTATCGGATTAAAGAGATGAGCGACGCGCTCCACCACGTGCTCAACCCGTAAAACAATTTTTATGGCACAAGATCCAACGCCTCCCTTGAGCGAGGCCAGCCTAGCCGCGCTGGCTTCGATCCCATCCAACGAAGCGCCCTCGCCCGGCTACGTCGTGCACCTCGACCAGTTAGAGAAAAACTGCCAACTCTTACAATCAGTCTCCGAACGCTCGGGCGCCAAGGTACTACTCGCGCTCAAGGGCTTCGCTTGCTTCAGCACCTTTCCTCTAATCCGAAAATATTTATGCGGCACCACCTCCAGCGGATTACATGAAGCACTGCTCGCGCACGAATCTTTCGGAGCCGAAGTGCACGTCTATTCTGCCGCCTATAAGCCGGAGGAGATTCAAAAACTCAGCCGCTTCGCCCATAGCCTCATCTTTAATTCGGCGCAACAACTCGCCAAAGGTCTGACCGCACTCGAAGGCCACCGCCGCCCCGAGCTCGGTTTGCGCGTCAATCCCGAGTATTCCGAAGTCGAAACCGAGCTCTACGATCCTTGCGCGCCCTCCTCACGCCTCGGCAGCACTCGCGCTGCCCTCGACCGCTCACTCAGCGATCTACCTAAAGGTTTGCTCCAGCAACTCGACGGCCTTCACTTCCACGCCCTCTGCGAGCAAGACGCCGACGCCTTGGAACACACCGCCGAAGTCTTCGAGGCAAAATTCGCCGACCTCATCCCTGGTCTCAAATGGCTCAATTTCGGCGGCGGTCACCACATCACACGCTCCGGTTACGACATTGAGCGCCTCATCCGCGTCGTGAAGCATTTCCGCGAACGCTACGCCGTCGAAGTCTATCTCGAGCCCGGCGAAGCCGTCGCGCTGCACACTGGCATACTCGTTGTCACCGTGCTCGACCTGATCGAAGCGTGCGGTCACCAGATCGCCATCCTCGACAGCTCGGCCACCTGCCACATGCCCGACGTTTTGGAGATGCCCTATCGCCCCGGCATCCTCGGAGCAGGCCTGCCCGATGAATATGCCCACACCTACCGCCTCGGCGGCATGTCCTGTCTCGCCGGCGATGTGATCGGCGATTACTCCTTCTCGGAACCTCTTGAGATCGGGCAACGAATCGTCTTCCTCGACATGGCGCACTACACTATGGTGAAAAATACTACCTTTAATGGCGTGCCCCTCCCCGCGATCTCACTCTACTCGGAGAGCGGCGGCCTCGAGACCGTGCGCCGCTTCGGTTACGAAGATTACCGGATGCGCCTTTCCTGATTCCATCATTGAATACTGAGGAGTCGTCCTTAAGTTAAAATATAATTTTGAAAAAGGCACTCCAACCTAAAGGCATTCTACTAGGAATACTCCTATTACTCATGGCTATTACATCGACCGTAATGATTTACTTAGTACGCGATAGCCACATGGAGGCTGTCGAACAAACCGAGGCACCATGAAGCTCGAAGACCACCCCTTTATTCAATCCGTTTCGAAAGACCGCCGCGCCTCGATCGCTGGCGAAGTGGAAATGCTGACTTTATCTGACGGCGAAGTCATCTTCGCGGAAAACAGCGCCCCTGACGCCCTCTTTTTAATCCTATCCGGTAGCGTCGCCTTTACTAAAGAGAAGCTCGACGGCAGCCTACAAAACGTCAGCCAGTCTGGAGAGGGCAGCTTCTTCGGCGAGGTCGGTGTCTTCACCGGGGAGCATCGTGCGCTCGGCGCCGTCGCCCTAGGCCACTGCACGGTCGGGTGCGTGCCTGAGGCTACTGTCAAGAAGATCATCGAAGACGCCGAGCCCGTCCGCCGCATCCTCGAAAGCGTGATCCACCACCTCAAGAGCACGACCGATCACTACATGGACGAAGTCATGCGCACCGAAAAACTCACGCTGGTCGGCACCATGATGTCCTCTCTGCTGCACGATTTCAAGAATCCCTTTTCGGTCATCAGCCTAGGCTCCAACATCATCGGGCAACGGTATAAGGAAGACCCGAAGACTGCCAAGATTTGCGAAAATATCGAGTCGCAGATACGGCGCATGGTCAACATGGCCAACGACCTCGCCGCCTTCGCCCGAGGCGACAGTCAGATTGAAGTTGCTTACGTCAGTATCGACACCCTCTTCGAGCATTTCCGTGAGCTCAACACACCCTTCTTCAAAGACCAAACCGTCGGGCTCGTGATGCAAGGCAACGGCACCAGCCTACAAGGCGACTCCAGTAAACTGCTTCGCGTCTTACAAAACTTGATCAGCAACTCGATCGAAGCCCTCCACAGCGCAGACATCGATGGAAAGGTCGAAGTCATGGCCGAGCAAAACGACAAAGCCGTGACCCTGACCATTTCTGACAACGGCCCAGGTATCCCCGCCGACATTCGAGAGAACTTCTTCGAACCCTTCGTCACTCGCGGCAAAAACGAAGGCACCGGCCTCGGCACCGCTATCGTTAAATCCATCGTCGATGCCCACCACGGTGAAATCGATTTCGAGACCAGTGCCCAAGGCACCACCTTTACAATCCGGCTGCCGAAAGAAGCGTAGCCAATCGTAGAAGCGACTATCGACAGACTCAGGCTAGGAGACTGTCGCTTCTATATTTTCAGCTCAGCCCGACCGCGCTGAGAAATGACCGCGCGAGAATCATGTGTCCCACACCGTTCGGGTGCACACGATCCGCACAAAGCGACTGCGTCGGTTGATGCGCTAAGTAGTGGTCAAAGGCCGCCTGCGTATCGACACAGATTGCGTCAAACTCCGCCGCCAGCTTTTTGGTGATCGCACCGTAGGCATCCATTCGCACTCGCATCGGATCCTCGCGATTCGTTTCTAGAAAATACGGCGTCATCAAAACGAGCCCATCCAGCTGCGGGCGAGTCTTTGCGAGCAGACCACGATAGACCGACTCATATTGCTCTGGCTCTACTTGATCCGCACCCGGCTCGGCATCGAACTGCCGCCAGACATCGTTAATACCGATCATGACCGAGAGCCAGTTCGGCTCCAGATCGAGCACGTCGGTTTGCCAACGTGCCTCCAAATCCGTCACTCGATTACCACTGATCCCTGTATTCAAAACACGCACTGGAATCTCCGGAGCGGCCGCCCCAAGGATACTATCGACAAAGCTCACGTAGCCCGCGCCGAGACTACTTTCGAGCCGCTGCCCCACGGGGTGCTCGCGCCCACAATCCGTGATTGAATCACCGATAAACAACAGCTTCTGGTTCGCTTTGAATGGGATGCTCATGGAACATAATCCAACGTCAGAAAGAACAGACGCAATCTGAAAGCTCACTTATTTAGATAAGGTGCGGATACGATAGAAGCCCTCAGTATCGCCCGCTTCAATCGTATCGCTGCCCGAGAGCACTTCCCAAAATTGATTGGTACTTTGTTCCGTAACAAACTCCCAGGATTCTGGATCTGCTAAATCATTCGTCGACTCGAGCTGATAACGAAAGCCCGAAAGTCCCGGATACACGACAGCCAACGAACTTTCCGAGATGATCGTGATCGATGCGACTGGTTTTTCATTGAGATACGCTAGCTCATTGGGCGCGTCGTTGATATCGAGCAAGAAGCGAAGCGCCGCCACCTGTTGGCTCGCCCAGGCCGCTTCATTATGCGCCAAGCCACAACCGACAACGGAAACTAAGTTACCGCCCACATAGTAGCCCTGTGAAAGGTAAATATCGTAGCCGTCCAGAAACGGTGGCCACCAAGTTGCCGCATTGGCCGAGCCGGAGGATTCCTCAGTGCCCCAATAGAGGAAGATACGCTCGGATTTGGCAGCCGTGTTTCGCATATCATTGCGTAGATTCGGAATCGCCCACCATGAGGGTGACAACACGCCGAGCTTTCCAAATACATCATCGTGCGCCCAGCCCATGTAGATCGTGGCGATGCCTCCGAAAGAAGACCCCATCAGCAGTGTATTACTGGCATCATTCAGTGTTCGATAATTCACGTCCAAGGTCGGGCGCACGTTGTTGATCACAAAGTCTGCGTAATCATCGCAACGACCGTCACCGTTAAAGTTGTCCGTCGGCGGCAAATACTCCGACAGACGGTCGGGCGTATTATCAATCGCGACGATGATACACTCCCGCACGCGCCCCATTTGGATTTCGGCCGAAGCCGCCAAGTCCGTATCCCAACTACCGAAAGTGCCTCCCGGCGAAAAGACGTTTTGCCCGTCGTGCATGTAGAGCACCGGATAACGTTTCTCCGAGTGCGAGTCATAGCCACGCGGTAAGTAGATTTTGATAGCACGCCCTAGGATCCCGTCGACCGACGAGCCAATCGAGCGCGTTTCAAAACGCGGCGCAGAAACGGAGGCTGCCGGCCAATAATTAAAGACCTGCCCATCCTGCACAAAAACGAAGTCCAAATTCGTCTCATAGTTTGCGCCCGCTTGCCCAAAGGCATTGTCCCACTGCCCGGCACCATCATTAAAAACAAAAGTTAGATCATCGCCCGCCAGACCGATTCTTGAAGTTTTGAATAAGCGCTCTCCGGCATTTCGTCCGGCGCCCGCATCCACCATCGACTCTTGGACAAAGTCACCCGCCGCTTCCGACCAGTAGAGAATATTCACCTCCGCCCACGAGCTATGGTAGTAGATCGTTTTACCCACATAGGGTGCCGCTTCCGCGCTACTTGCGGGCAGCGAAAGCCCCGATGCCAGCGTCGCGCTATTCTCCGAATCACAATACACCGAAGGCTCCGTCGAACGGCTGACAAATTGATAGTCCAATGCCCCGGCTTGAGACGGCACCGCCACATTCGCGCGCCAGACATTACCACTCGTGAAACGCATCTTAATGCCTTTTGCCGGGTCGCCCCCCCCCAGCACTGCCGCATCCCCGACTACAAAGACACTATTCCCAAAGCCAACATCCTCTGTATGCGTCAGCTCAAGCGCCACCACTGACGGGTGTTGCGCCGCAGAGAGTCGATAGGTTCCCAGCAAGTTGCAAAGCAAGCAAAGTCCTAGCCCGAGTATCCGCATATTCTTCATCTTCATTCAACTATCCACTCGCCACAGCGATCCAGACAGTGCCCATCTATTCAACAGTCAACACGGCAACTACTGACCATGCCTCAGACGAATCCCCGCACTCAGGCAGGCAGCATAGCGCTCCTTCAGCAAAGCAGCCATACGGGTGGCTCCATAGCTCGAACTCGTGTGCAAGCGAACCTCCAATTCGACCTCTTCACCTTCTGGAGCATTAGAGATCAAAAAATCCAAAAAGTCGGATACCGCATCGTAACCAGTGTTTCCAGGATCGGTGCGCCCCAATTCATAATCAAACGAAGCCAGTTGCGGAATGCCCCGCTCCTCCAAGAGCTCACGCATCGCCGCCACCGTTCGACAAAGCACCCAAGCCTCCCCCGTTCTCGGCGGGTGCCGGATGTCATCAAGGTAGAGAGCGTAAGAGTCCATAATGAAAAAATCCGAGTCCAATCAACGCAAGGGATGCACCCATTTCAACTGCTTAAATCGGGCAAAATCACCATCTGTTGAAATCCACTCGCAATCATACTCAATAGCGAGTGCCGCGCGCCACGCATCGGCAACGAGTTTCCCTCTAGCGGGAATATCTACGCAGAGTTTTTTAAAGATCGGCCAATTGTGCTCTCCCGGGTTCAAGACACAGGCCTGCGAACGACTGCGTAGGTTATCACAAAAAACGAGCGCAGCCTCAATGGGAGTCGGGTTCTTGAAAACTCTCTGGTTAGTCACGATACGGACGAATCCTGTCAAGACAGCCTCGGACAATCCGAAGGCCGCATCGCCCGTCGCCAATTGAGACAAGTAATCAGAATACAACGGATGATCGGCGGTCGCATCGGGGCGGTGCGCATAGACCAGCACATTGACATCACAAAGCTTCATTGTCCGTAGCGCCCTTCGTCTTCAGCCGTAATCAGAGCACTTGTTTCATCTAAATTCACGCCGGAATGAACCCCCTCGCTTCCGTAAGTAATTAACTCAAAAGGAGGCTGCTCGGCATCGACCTCCGCACGTAAAGCCGCGCGCCCAGCTTGCGCCAAAAATGCGCTCAAACTCAGTCCTTGCTGCCGCGCCCGAACCTTGACGATGTGCTATCACTGCGAACCATTACGGACGGAACGAAGTGAAAATGACACCGTCGCCACTCGGAATGTAGCTGATTTTAAAAACTCGGGGGTCAAAGTGGTGAATCCGTTTGAGTCCTTTATATTTTGCGTTCGACCTAATCGACTCACTTGAGGATCAGATCGATTCGAGTCCGACCACTTCAATGCGCTCATCCAATTGCACTCTAACGTCGCCGGGACAGACAATGCGTAAGCAATCCAACTGCAAATCTTCTAGCGCGATCCGCATGGAGCGACTTATCTTTGGCTTTTCCGAATATTTGAATTCGTAGCCGACGCGTTTTCCATTTTCAAAAAGCAATAGATCCAACTCTGCACCGCTTTGTGTCGCCCAAAAGTAGGCTTCAGAACGTTCGCTGCGCCGAAGTATTTGCTCCATCGCGTAGCCTTCCCACGAAGCACCCACTTTGGGGTGCGAGCAGAGACTCTCTTGCGTTTCGATACCCAACAAATGATGCAATATCCCGGAATCGCGCAGATATACCTTAGGCGATTTGACCTGGCGTTTTCCGATATTCTCAAACCAAGGCTGAAGCTGTCGAATCATGTAGGTTTGAGTCAAATCTTCCAAATAGCTGCGAACGGTTTTATCGGTCAACCCCATCGATCGCCCCAGCTCAGAGGCATTCCAGAGCTGTCCATGCGAATGCGCCAACATCGTCCAGAACCGACGCATCACCTGACTGGGCACCCGCACCCCGAATTGCGGTAAGTCTCGCTCCAAAAATGTCCGAACGAACCCTTCTCGCCAAGCCACACTATCTGCCTCGCTCTTAGCCAAATAAGCGCGCGGAAAACCACCACGCGTCCATAGTTTTGCTAGATTCCCCACTCCCACTTCGGCTAAATGAAATCCATGCAGGTCGATAAACTCGACGCGCCCGGCAAGACTCTCCGCTGATTTTTGAATCACATCCGGCGAGGCACTGCCCAATATCAAAAAAGAAGCCTTCGCTTGAGGACGATCCGCCAAAACGCGCAAAACCGAAAAGAGTTCCGGCCGCAGCTGAATTTCATCCAAAACAATCAAGCCACTCAAAGCACTCAAAGCGACCTCCGGATTCTGCAAGCGAAGTTGATCCCTAGGCGATTCGAGATCAAAATAGTGACTCGCTTGCGCCTCCGCCAGACCTCTAGCCAAAGTAGTCTTCCCACACTGCCGAGGCCCCAAAAGCGCACAGATCGATGAACGCGCCAACGCGCGCTTCACTGAATTCAGATACGTCTCACGCTTGACCATCCTCGTATTATCGGAGTGAGATTCCGAATATTCAAGGTTAATTCACACTAGCATTGCGTGTTTAGGGCAATGGATCACCTCTCGCCTCTGTCCCACTTTAGATTTCGCTAGTACAGAGAATCAAGGAATGCCCCGCCTTCGAGAAATGGCTCCTCTCTCTTCAAATACGATACGAAGCCAACATTTTGCCAGTCACTGAATCGATCAGCGAACGATGGGGGACGCATGATGGCCAAGCAGACGCTGCCCGTCATTGACGGCTTACTCGCCGCAACCGCATTCACCCACCGGCTGACAGTCGCTATTCGGAATGTGGCAGACTTCAAATATCCGGGACTCAAAGTGGTGAATCCGTTCACAATTACAAGAATTCGGACGGAACGAAGTGGAGATGGCGACGCAATGGCTCGTTTTGAGCCGCGCAGGCCAGCCGAGTCTGATCCATATATCGTTTTTGGGGATCGGCGTGCCGGCTTGTTTTCAGTTGGCGGCGTATCTGCGCGTAGGGCTGCGTCGTCGATTCAAGAACGGGTAATCCTAAATTCGACAGTTGAGAGTGCCGCAAAAAGGCGCAGAAGGCGCAAAATAGAGACTGCCGCGGCATTTCACTCAAAAGTATAGCTCGCCAAAATGCTTCTAAGTCCCGCCGAAGGGCATAATGAATGAAATGAATCGGGGGCGAGGTCTCAAAACCTACATCTATTTGGTTTTGCGTCTTTTGCGCATTTTTGCGGCTCTTCACGGAAGTGCGTTTTATAGTTCCTTGCGAGTGGATAGGTTTGGGAGGTCGTATATTTTCAAATGTAGATAGGTCTCATCCCTGTATCCGT
>Ga0222632_1000131_pt1 | contig 54289 bp, 40 predicted proteins | sample AntAcemetageno46_FD_179828 | JGI IMG/M metagenome (GOLD analysis project Ga0222632, IMG submission 179828) | Saline water microbial communities from Ace Lake, Antarctica - #46 | ecosystem: Environmental > Aquatic > Non-marine Saline and Alkaline > Saline | place: Antarctica: Ace Lake | collected...
GAAGTTAAGCCCGTTTGCGCAGATGGTACTGGGGTAATTCCCGGGAGAGTATGTCGTCGCCAGCTTCAAGCCCCACCCTTTTTGGGTGGGGCTTTTTTTTAGCCCTTTTTTTCGGAATGCTTTCTCATTTCTTTTCATTACCCCTTCTAGGTTCAACTGCCTTACGCGCTATCACAAAGCCCCTGAATGGCTATAAAGTCCGCATAAGTCCAATCCCCATTTCCATCCGTCATCTCTGCGAACGGTGGATACTACGAATCACCAACGTTCCATTTTATCAATCAAAAAATTGAATAAAATCTAAATTCTACTTCCGTTCTAAGGGCATATAGCATGCGGGAATTGCATCACTACTATGACTTGTTCATGCGCTTCTATACCTTAATGACAATCGCAGCTTTTTTATTAGAGAAAGTGGTGGCTAGTGTTTGTTCTCTAATTGTTCTGCTATTCACAAAGAGAAGGTACTCTTATATAATCAATACATATTAAAAACGTCGATAGATGAAAAGTATCTGAGCTATTAGCGGCAGCAATAGTCTAGACTCAATTAATAAAATATTCGCAAATTATATTGCAAATCACCATTTCCCGACAAAATCCAATTCATTAGGATGGCTGTCTGAGAGCCTAAATTTCATTGTTAAGCACTTTGTTATTTCAAATGAAGTCCCCTTTCTTCATCCTGAGATAATATTCAGCTCAATTAGATTGTTTTTTTCCTTTGTCTAGCGACGCGGATGATTCTCCAGGAATTTCTTCAATTGGATATAATGAGTAGGTGCAATGGGTAGAAGCTGGCAAGAGTAGAAAACGACTATTTGCACTTGATTTTTCTAGCAATCACATCGAGTAGCAAGTTTAGAATTAGTGTGGACCAGATTTAGATGTTGATGCTATTCTCATTGACACCAAGGAAGTGTTTGAGCGGGAAGTCTTGCTTGAGTTGCTTGAAGAGGATCTCTATTTACCATCAATTTTGTAGATCCGTGTAATATGAGCTGCATTCATTCCATGAATATTTGTAATGAATTCCAAGCATCGCGTATGTTCAACATCTCAATAGCGCAGCATTCTCAGCTCAACGTTTTTAAGGTATTTCCATTTCCCTTCAGCTCTACGGAGATGACTTTGTCTTTGATTATACCTTCATCAATATAAGATGGAATGCCATTTTCAGTGACACTCACATTATACTACACTCGTTTTTACACGCTTCACAAAGAATATTCCATCGCTGTTGAATGAATCAAACACCAGGTAATCATTATAGCTCTTGTTAAATACAGCGATTTTTCCTTTCTCAAGCTGTATACGTTTTAAAAAGTGCCTATAATGTGCGGTGGCCCCTGAGCCAAATAAGTTTCGAGACGCTCCCCTATAAGTTGAGTAGCGTATAAACCATTAATACCGTCCTTACCCATTGGCATGCTTTCTTGCCACACAGCTTAGGAAGTCTTGAAAAAGCGATTCAGTGCTGGTCATTCAGGTCTAATCTTTCCATCCCAGCAATACTGACTACGGATGTCCGATAGAACTCCAGTGAAATGCTCAAGTAAGCCATAATAAATCTCTTCAAAGACTTCATGACTTGGTTGTTTATTGGCATCACTTGGAACGCTACGGTAGGCTCTTGAGATGAAAATGCTTTGTTTTGCCATTTAAACCAAGCATTGCAGCAGCCACTTCACGAAGTGACAAACAATGTGAAAAATCACAAAAAAGCATACAGATCAAATGGTCAAATGTGTTAAACTTCTTTACATATTGATCGGATTGATGTTTTTGGACTGAAGCCTTAACAATACTTTGATCTATAAGAGAAATAAGCTGTCCGAAAACCAGTGATCAAAAAAAGCAGGTGCTTTTATTTATATTTCGCAAAAATCAAGTTATACAAAAGCGGGAAATCCTCTTTGGAAATCCCGCTTTTAAAGTTTTATCGGATCGTAGTTATTCAGAAACATAAAGAGAAATGGTTTGGCTTTCCGTGTAACTTTGTGATATGATATTATTACCAAAGGTTAAAAGTTATTTCTCATGAAGTTAATACGTCCTTTTACTTTTTTTTGGTTTTCGTTCGTAGTTGTTCTAGTAGGCTCCTGTAATTCAGTACCAATAACAGGAAGGAGACAATTGTCACTTTTCCCTGCTTCAGAAATTCAAGCAGCGAGTTTTCAGCAATATGATCAAGTTCTAAATGAATCTCAATTGTCTCGCGACAAAGAGAAAACAAGGCTAATAAAGCAAGTAGGCACAAGTATTCAATTAGCTGTTGAGTCTTATTTACAAGCAGTCAATAGTGCATCCATTATTGAGAGTTTTGAATGGGAGTTTAATCTTATTGAAAGTGATCAAGTGAATGCATGGTGTATGCCAGGAGGAAAAGTTGCCTTCTATACAGGAATTCTTCCTATCTGTGTTGATGAGGCGGGTATTGCAGTGGTAATGGGTCACGAGGTTGCACATGCTATTGCTGGTCATGGCGGGGAGCGAATGTCTCAACAGGCACTTCTTCAAGCTGGGCAAGTGGGCTTGTCTCTCGCTACAATGAATGAAAGTCCAGAAATGCAATCTATTTATATGACAGCCTTTGGCCTTGGCGCTCAATATGGTGCTTTACTTCCTTTTAGTAGAAAGCATGAATCTGAGGCTGATGAAATGGGATTGGTTTTTATGGCAATGGCTGGATACGATCCTCAACAAGCTCCGCTTTTTTGGCAGAGAATGTCTTCTTCAGGTGGTCAGAAACCGCAAGAGTTTACCAGTACTCATCCATCGGATGAAAGAAGAATATCAGATCTAAATAAACAGATGGCAAAGGCGTTAAAGTATTATAAGCCAAAACAATAGAATAGTTGAATATCATTCAACTTTCGGTTCCGATATTTTTTCTTCTAATTCTAGTTGAATTAGGATGGGCTTGGTTTAAACACAAACGAATTTATTCGCTTTCTGATGCATTTGCGAACATAGGTTGTGGGATTACTGAACAGCTTTCAGGTCTATTGGTTAAAGTAGTGACAGTGGGTGCATACAGCTATATCTATATACATTATTCACTTTTCGATTTGCCGGATTCTTGGCTTATTGGATTTTTACTTTTTTTAAGTATCGACTTTTCATACTATTGGGCACACAGAATGAGTCATCGGATTAATCTATTATGGATTGGCCATATTGTACATCATCAAAGTGAATCCTATAATTTGAGCGTTGCTTTACGACAGGGTGCGCTTCAAAAATTATTTACTTTACCTTTTTTTCTTTGGATGGCTTTTATGGGCTTTCAGGATACTTGGTTTCTTTTCATTTATGCTCTAAACACCTTGTATCAATTCTGGATCCATACAGAATCCATCCGTTTTATGCCAAAATGGTTTGAATTCATCTTTAATTCGCCCTCGCACCATAGGGTGCATCATGGAAGGAACCAACAGTATATTGATAAGAATCATGGCGGTAGTCTCATTATTTGGGATAGAATATTTGGCACTTTCGAGCCTGAAAAAGAACGGGTGGTCTATGGCGTTAGTCAGAAATCGACAACATGGAATCCTATTTATGCTCATTGGCTTCCGATCAAAGATTTGATTCAACTACTCAAAGGCATGCCAATGAAAAGATGGTTGCGTATCCTTTTTTATTCACCCTCTTGGCTCCACCAACAGGGGTATTATCTAAAGAGTGGAGTGAAATTAAAATCCGAATATCAATCCTATATGCCAAAGCCGCTATTTCTCTATGCTTTAATCCATTTTATCTTTCTCCTTGGCTTAATTTCCTTTTTTCTTTTTGGAATTCTCGGAACAAGTGATATATTCCGAATAAGTGGTTTTGTCATTTTATTCGTTCTCCAGTTGGCTTTAATCGCTCAACTTTTTATGAATAGATCATATATTCTGTCTACAGAATTCATTCGAATTCTTTTAGTTACAGTTTGTATTTATCTTTTTTTAGATGAAGTTCAATTTGAATTACTAGCTATGGCCCTATTTTTTCAAATTCTATTTACTTGGATTCCAATCCATTTTAAGACCCAATCCATTACAGTACACCCAACAAATGCCGTATAAAAGCTTCCTAAAAGTCTTCCTTTCTATCTTATTTCTACATCTAGCTACTCTCTATGTAAATGATAATGAAAGACTTATTGCATTTAGCAAAATCCTAATTGTTGGATCTCTAATAGTATGGTGGCACAGCCAAAAAGGATTTAGTCACCCTTTATTTAGAATTTATGCCATGGGATTAGTATTGTGTCTGATTGGTGATATTTTACTTCTAAATAGTCAACTCTTTTTAACAGGATTGGGTTCTTTTTTAATTGCACAGCTATTATATGCCTTTGTTTTTTATAAAATTTTACGGTCTTTAGAGTCAAAAAAGAAGGGCCTTATCCTTGGTTTATCTGTTTCCTTACTTTTATTTGCACTTTTAATTTACCCTCGTATTCAATTGGTAAGCAGTGAGTTGAGAATACCTATTGTGGTTTATTCTATTTGTATTTTAACGATGTTCGCCTTGTCTATTGCATTGGCGGTTTCAGATAGCAAGAATTGGAAATGGCTTGCTTTGGGCTCCTTTTTGTTTGTGCTGTCAGACGGACTTTTGGCTTGGTCTATGTTTTTAACAGACTTTCCCTATGACACTATCGCTGTTATGGCAAGCTATGGCCTTGCTCAACTAGTAATCATGCGAAGTCTTAACTTGAGTATGAACGAAGCTTGAATGGATTGCTACATTTGCGAAACACCCCTACATTATGCCAGAATTCGTTCCATTTAAAGCTATACGTCCTACTAGGGACAAAGCTTATTTAGTCGCAACACGTTCTTATCTAAGTTATACGGACACTGTTTTAAGAGATAAGCTAAATAATAATCCATATACTTTTTTACAGGTAATACATCCTGATCACCTTGGAGAACCGCCTAGCTTTGGCGAGGACCGATATAAAAAGGTGCTTAGGAGGTATTTAGAATTTATTGAGAATGGAATTTTAATTAAAGATGAAAATCCAAGTTTTTACATCTACCAGCAGTCAACAATAAAAGGAACCTATACTGGAATTATTGGTGCGGTTGCTGTTGCTGATTTTTTAGATGGAAGGATAAAAGTTCATGAGCATACGCTTACTGCCAGAGAGGAGATGTTTAAGGATTATTTATCCGCAACCCAATTTAATGCTGAACCTGTATTATTAAGCCATATTCCCAGTGAGGAAGTTGATGAATGGATTCTGAGAAATTCAAGAGTGAGATCGGAGTATGAATTTACTTCAACGGACGGGATTTTACATTTACTCTGGCCTGTTAGTGATAAAAATGAAATAGAGAAATTAGAAGCCATTTATAAAGAACTCTCAGATTTTTATATTGCCGATGGTCATCATCGGTCTGCAAGTAGCGCTTTGTTTCATCAAAGTTTCCCTGATATTAAGCAAGGTGGCCATTTTATGGCAATGCTAATGTCAGAGAAAAATCTCTGCTTAGCCTCCTTCTCAAGACTCATAAGGCATTCGTATAGATCCTTAAGTGCTGTCTTAAAAGATCTTCAGAACGATTTCGACGTCAAAGAATCAACAATAAACCACGTTTTGAATAAAGATGAATTTCTGCTCTATGGAGAGGGTAAATGGATTCATCTCAAATTTAAAGATAGCGTTCAATTTCCTGAGGCATTTGTAGATCGCTTAGATCCAAGCCTAATAGTTCAGTTTATTTTAAATCCAGTTTTTGCTATTTACGATCAAAGAACGGATGAACGCTTGTCCTATAAACCTGATCTTGATGGTGGACTTACAGTGAAAGAAATAATTGATTCAGGCGAGTATGAATTTGCTATTCGAATGGCTCCAATAGATGCCAAAGACGTACGATTGGTTTCAGACAACAATGAAATAATGCCTCCTAAAAGCACCTACATTGAACCAAAACTACGAAGTGGTTTGCTGATATATCCCTTAAATTATGACTGATATTGCAAATAAAATTAAAGCGATTGAAGATGGCTTGCCTGATGAAGTTCAATTGGTAGTGGTTTCAAAGACACATCCAATCGAGAAAATTTTAGAGGCATACCAATACGGTCATCGTGTTTTTGGCGAAAACAGAGTTCAAGAATTACTGGAGAAGTATTCCACTCTTCCAAAAGATATCCATTGGCACCTAATTGGTCATTTACAGTCTAAGAAAGTAAAACAAATTGCTCCTTTTATTTCGTTAATTGAAAGTGTAGACAGCCTCAAGCTGTTAAAGGAAATTGATAAGGAAGCAAGAAAGTGCGAAAGAATAATCCCCGTTCTTCTCCAAGTTTATATCGCATCCGAAGAAAGTAAATTTGGCTTAAGTCCTGAGGAATTAACTTCTATCCTAGAGTGCATTACAGAAGGAGAATTCCCCAATATAAAATTGAAAGGGTTCATGGGAATGGCAACTTTTACGGATGACAAGGATCAAGTTGCACAAGAGTTTCACTTCTTATCTGAACTATTTCAACAATATAAGAGACATAAATCTCTGGAGTTGGATATATTATCCATGGGAATGTCAGGCGATTATCCTATTGCTATCGAAAATGGGGCAACACATATTCGCGTCGGTTCAGCCATCTTCGGCTCGAGATAATCACCTATGAAAATCTCTATAGTAGCTATGGTCTATTGTAATTCCAATTCGAATTGAAGAAGAACGCGAATTAGAAATCTGAGGAGATGGATAGACGAATTGAATAGACAAAATTTCAAAAATGTCTTCTATCCCGATATAATACTCTGAATAGTCGAACTTCTCGCTGGTATGAAGGAAACTCCAGCCAATATAGGTAGACCAATTCATGACTGAATTATAAAACAGATTGGTGATAAATGGGGTTCTGAAATTATGTTTGATATGTACTTCCAGATAATTATTCGATGTGCTATAATCGTAATAGGGTAAGGTGGAAAACTGCCGAATGTTAGACCAAGTGTCTGTTGCGGGCTGAAGAAATAGATTTTGAATGCCGTTGAAGTGGTGAAAGTCAGGAAATTCAACATGCTCAGAATTGAAAAAACTTCCAATTGAAATATCCATCTCTGTCAATCCCCATCTTCCCCAATCTGTTTTATCCGTAAATCCAAAACCCGCAAAGTCGAAGTCAGTATTGCCATTCAATAATTCAACGCCCATTTTATAGTCTACATAAAATTTAGGCCAATTGCTCTGAATATCAATGCGCTTATTTCGCTGTATCTGATAGCGTTGACGTACTTGGTAACTCAGCTCAAGTCCAAATGTATTGGCCTGATGAGGGTTAAATCCGTTAACCGGGCTTATTACAGTTTCATAATCAGGATTGTTGGGGGTATAGTTTCTTTGATCTGTGTATTGCGGTAAATTAAACAATGGCGTTCGTTCAGAATACTCTATAAAACTGCTTATACGGAATCCCAATATAGGCTCGAATTCAAATTTCAATCGAACAAAATCCTGCTCAAACATTTTTAAAAAGTTATCTCCCGTGAAGACAGTATAAAAGGAGTTGTAGAAAGAGGAAATTGGATCTAGCTCATTAAACTGACGCACATATCTTCCACCTTTTACCTCAAAAAACTTCCGAGTCTTGCTTAAGCTTTGGTATCGAAAACGGGTCATCCATCGAAATCGGTTTTCATTGAAAGCATATCGAAAATCGGTTCTTAGCTGGATTTCTCCCAATCGCGTTTTAGTCCGCCATTCGGGACGGAAAACATAATATCCACCTTCCACTGTATTCACTCCAAACCCATTCCACAGAGCCGGGAAATTGATGTAATTTGAGGGGGAAGGAGCAATTCTAGTGGAAGTTATAAGAGGTTGTAACCAAATAACTTTTTGAATGAGTTTACTTCTCTCATCTGGTTTTACTGCATTGAAATAGGCTTGTTCATCTAGGGTAAATTGTTGAGCAGAATCGAGAGGAATAGGTCTCCAGCGATTTTTTAATCTAAGTGAATCAAAAGCATTTGGCCATTCTTGTAAACAAGGTCCATTGGGCGATATAAAGGTTTCGTTACTGCCAATCATTTGCCATTCCATTCGATTGAGACCTTTAAAAAAAGGCACGTCAATGGTAAATTCTAAATTGCCTTGAATCGGAATTCCATTTTTAACTTCCATTTGAAAGAAAATACTATCCGCAAGTCTGATATGATCTTTCTTATCTAAGAAAAGTTCGATGCGATAATTCAAACGGTCTTGGTAGAAAATACGTCCAGCCGCAGCATTCATCTTTTGACTTTTTGGTTCAAAAAATACTATTCCCGTTGAATCTTCTATGAATAAATAGTGATTTGCGTTTTTAGGGTGAAAGGGATTTAAAAAATGAGCCGGTGTAGTTTGATGAAAACTCCAGTTTAACTCATTTATATCCAGAAATAACTCGTAGATCTGAAGCCATTGAAATTGCCTTAAGGTACCTGCTGTAGAAACAGAATCAACTCGATCTAATTTGAGATTGAAGGACGCATATTCAAGGTGTCCAAAGCGCTCTTCTACATATCTGCTTCCTAGATCTAAATTTCCTGGAATAAATTTATTCGATACAAAAGGTATGTTGGGTGGGAGTTCTTGCCAATTTAAGGTACTTCGCATATAGTACGTCGACGCAAATGACTTCATGATAAGTGGATGATTATCAGTCCAGTTTACTGGAGGCCCTTCAGGTAACTGCGACCACAATGAACCCAATGATAATGCCCAAATTATTAGAGTCAGTGGAAAGACTTTCTTGAGTTCACTCATTGCCGTAAAATTAGTCCACTTAGCCTACTTCAACTAGTATCTTCGCTATATGTATGTTGTTTTAGATATAGAATCTTCGGGAGGTAAGGTCAATGAAGAAGCGATTATAGAAATTGCCCTTTTTCGTTTCGATGGAAAGGAAGTCGTAGACCAACTTATTTCTTTAGTTCATACGGAACGTCCAATTCAGGCTTACGTTCAGAATATGACAGGCATTACTCCAAATATGTTGATTAGAGCCCCTCGTTTTCATGAGATAGCAAAACGAATTGTAGAAATTACGGAAGATGCGGTTCTTGTAGGACATGGTGTTTCATTTGATTACCGCATGCTGAGGATGGAGTTTGAACGCCTAGGTTATACTTTTGAAAAAAGCACAATTGATACGGTTAACTGGAGCCGTAAACTCTTCCCAGAGTTAGAGTCATACAAATTGAACAAGCTCTGCGATACCCTTGGAATTTGGTTGCCGAGAAGCCATAGAGCAGGCGACGATGCACGTGCAACCGTAGATTTATTTAAGAAGCTTATTGATAGAGATTTAGATAAACGCATTTTGTCCCTTGGCTCAAAGGGAGATCAAAATGAAAAGCCAGCGAATAAGCTACAATCCTTATTGACACAGGTAAAAAATGGTTCAGGTATTTATTATTTGCACAATGAGAAAGGGGAATTATTGAAGGCAGGAATGGCTGAAAAGTTGCATAATGAACTTTCTCGAATCTTTCTTTCACCCGAGGCAACCGATGTTGCATTGCAAGAAAAGGTAAAGAGCATAAAAACGGAAATGGCAGGTTCAACTACTTTGGCTCGAATGCGGTACCATGCTGAGCGGGTGAAGTCGAATAATCAAACGGTTTACTCAAACTTAGGAAAAGGAACGGCTTTGGTGCAGAATAAAGAAGAGAATAGAATCGACTTATTTCGGGGTGTTCAAATGGAAAAAGATCATCTAGCATTTTTCTCAAACACACAAGATGCTCGAAAAGTACTTAAATTTTGGAAACGGAGTCTATCGCTCTGTAAGCTGACATCCTCAAAGAATAAAAACGAAGAGTGCAGATCATGGGGTCCACAATACGACTGTTCTCCAGATTGCATATCGTTTAGGTCGCAAGACGAATTTAAATCTCATTTCAATAGAAAGTTAGAAGAGTTGGTCTTTTCAGAGGGAGAGGCTAGTATAAGGTTGTCCGGCAGAAAGTCGGGAGAGCGTGCCTATGTTCAATTATCAAAGAAACAGTCAGGAACTCTTTTTTTTCAATTGGATGAAGAAATTACAAATACCAGTCAATTAGAAAAGAACTTGACTCCACTTCCGAATGATCCTTTCATCCGTGGCTTATTTTGGAGATATCATCTTCGATATCCTTCCGTTCCCAATGAATAGAACCTAGCAATTGTTTAGCTTTGAACCAAATCCAAAATCCTCTTAAAATGGCGCGTAAGAAAATTATTGCTGGCAACTGGAAAATGAATAAATCATACGACGAGGGTATTGCCTTAGTTGAGCAGTTGTTAGATGAGTTGGATATGGATAAGGTGGGAGATACCCACATAATAATTGCTCCACCACTTGTTCTTCTTCAGCCCATTACTGAGCTACTCATGTTTACACCCGGCATAGCAGTGGCAGCTCAAAATTGCCATCACGAAGATTCGGGTGCCTTTACTGGAGAAGTTTCAGCTAGCATGATTAAGTCAGTTGATGCGGACGCTGTAATTGTAGGGCATTCTGAAAGGAGAGAGTATTACAAAGAAGAGGATACCCTCATTGCAAAAAAAATCAAAGCAGTACTTGCCAAGGAACTGATGGTGATTTATTGTTGTGGCGAGTCATTTGAGGAAAGAAAGAGCGGCAATCATATTTCGGTTGTAGAAAAGCAGTTGCGCGCGGCATTGGTTGATTTTAGTGCCAAGGATGCAGAGAACATTATCGTTGCCTATGAACCCGTTTGGGCTATTGGAACCGGAGAGGTTGCAACGGTTGAGCAAGCAGGCGAAATGCATACGCACATTCGTTCTGTATTGGCGTCGATATTTGGAGAAGCGGTGGCAGACTCAAGCAGTATCTTATATGGTGGAAGTGTGAAACCAGATAACGCAAAAGACTTATTTGCTCATCCTGATATTGATGGAGGACTAATTGGAGGCGCCAGCCTGAAATCAAAGGATTTCATCTCCATTATCTATTCCATCTCTAAATGAGTTGGAAAGTCTATTCACTTCAATTTTCAAATCAAGAGCAAGTTGAGATAGCCAGCGCCTTATTACAATCTGAGGGCTTTGAGTATTTTGAGGAAAAACAAAACCTTCTCGAGGCATACTTTCCTGATAATGAGGTTGAAGCTCATACGAAAGAGAGCATTTCGAATTTGCTGCTTCCTTTTGGGTTAAGCTCTTTGGAGATCAGTCATTTAGAAGAGAAAAATTGGAATGAAGAATGGGAACGCGATTATCCAGAAGTCATAATTGATGATTTCTGTATTATAAGAGCTCCTTTCCATCCCGAATCAGTGCGGAAATTCGAGCATGAAATTATTTTACAGCCTAAAATGGCTTTTGGTACAGGTCACCATTCTACGACTTCAGGCGTAATGCGCTTAATGAAATCGATATCTTTTAAGGATAAGAAAGTGCTTGATATGGGTGCCGGAACTGCCGTTTTAGGAATACTAGCAGAAAAATTAGGTGCCAAGGAAGTTTTAGCGATCGATATCGATGAATGGGCGTTTAATAATGGAGTAGAGAATCTCAAAGGAAATAATTGCAATCGTTCAGAATATAAGATGGGTGGGGTAGAACTTTTGACTCAAACCCACTTTTTCGAAGTGGTTATCGCCAATATTAACAGGAATATTCTCCTTGAGCAAATAAAGGCATATTCGAAAGTGGCCACATCTGCGGGTGATTTAATTCTAAGTGGCTTTTACGATGTAGATCAATCTCTTATTGAAGAGGAGGCAGCAAAATATAATTGGCGCTCTGTGCGTTTTCATGAAGAAAAGCAGTGGATTGCATTGCACTTACGTAGATGATAAGAAAAGTATTCATTCTTCTTTTTATATTCAGTGGCTTTGTTGTTTCGGCGCAAAAACGGAAGGAATTCAGTGATCAGCCAGAACAATATATTGTTGAATTACAAGGTTTTCTGAAAAAGTTAGACAAAGATCAAGGGGAAGCTTTGTTTTTGAAATTCGCTCCACTTTTTGAGACGGATTTGGAAACCTTAGAACAGCAACAACTCATTGCTATTTCAAATAATCTACTCAAAAAGAGAGTGCTTTTATTTGAGAGTTGGAACAGCCTTTTTTCTTCAATACTTTTTGTAAGCGCACAGGAAGAACTTACGGATAGAGCAGTTTGGCTGGATCACTTTTCTGGATTCTCAAAGAGCTCAACCAAAAGAGAGTCTTCAGACTACCTCCGTATTTGTCATTTGAATTTTGCAGATAGCCTCATTTCTAATGAAAGAGGTGTGCAATGGAAGGCGGAAGGCGGAAGTAGAGAGTTTAAGTTCGACAAAGAACCCATCTTTGTGTATTCAGATTTTAATTTGTTGGGTTTCTTCAAGGAGGATAGTACGCTAATTGAGGAGACCTCTGCTGTTGTTTACCCCGTTTCTCAAAAGCTGGTTTTAAGTGGAGGAAGGGTTTATTTTACTAGAGCAGGATTTGGACGCGATACAGTCTATGCTGAACTTAAGAGAGTTCAACTCGATCTCACAAAATCGGGATATACAGCGGATAGTGTTACTCTTCATAGTTTAATTTATCTCCCTGGACCAACCGAAGGAAGACTTCAAGAGCAATTGAGTTCTAAGACAGATGAGCGCAATGCAACCTTCCCTAGATTTGATTCCTATAAAAAGGATCTTGAAATAAAAAATATCGTTCCAGATGTAGATTACCGAGGCGGCTTCAGTATGGTCGGAAGTAAACTCTTTGGCTCTGGATCGGATATTCAGCCCAGTCAATTGATTTTTTCCTACGAGAATAAGCCATTAATAAAAACCCTTGCCGATAGGTATAGATTTCAATCCAAGCAAATTACGGCGGATGAAGTGCGAGCGGTTATTTACCTCAAGGAAGACTCAATGTTTCACCCTAGTCTAATCCTTAGGCTTATAATACCGAGAAAAGAACTCACTCTCTTGAGATTCAGTGAAGGGATCTCTCAAACCCCTTTTTCGAATACCTATCACAATATGGATATGTATTTTGATTCCTTTAAATGGAAACAAGGTTCGCCAGCCATCAATATTGGAAACCAAAGTATGGGGGGTGGAAATGCCGCCATTTTTGAGTCGGAACAATATTTTAGGAATGAGCGTTTTTCAGCTATTCAGGGATTGAATAACGTAAATCCATTATACTATTTAAGATCGATGTCTCAGACATACGATTCAAAAATTATCACACTTGATCAGACAGTTCGTTCGCTTAAAATGACACCACAGAAGGCAGAACGATTCCTTATGCAGATGATGGTTGCGGGATTTGTAGACTATAATCGAGTAACACAAACAGCCAAAATCAAAGACAAAGCCTTTGAGTATATCAATGATTTTGAAGAAAAAAGAGACTACGATGTTATACGTTTTCAATCTCAAGCAGAAGGAGGAAAGAATGCCGTTTTAAGCCTCCTTAATCTAGACTTAGATATTTTAGGAATCCAAACAATAGCCGTTTCTGATAGCCAGAAAGTATCGATGTTTCCGAAGGGTCAAAAGATTACGATGCAAGAAGGATTCAATTTCAAATTTGATGGGGCTATTGCAGCAGGTCGATTCCGCTTCTGGGGGAATGAGTACTATTTCAATTACGATCAATTCAAAGTCAATATGACGAGTATAGATTCGATGAAATTTAAAGTAGAGTCTTTCAAGCCAAATCCTATGGGTGGACGGCGAGATTTGGTAAACGTTAAGAACACACTTCAAAACATTAATGGTGAGTTGTTTATAGATAAGAACAACAATAAATCAGGAAAGAAAATTTACCATGAATATCCCATTTTTGTCAGTGGTAAAGAGAGTTATGTCTACTACGACCGTAGAGATATTTTCAATAAGGTATATCCAAGAGAGAGCTTCTTTGTTGAGTTGGTGCCCTTCACAATAGACTCTTTAGACAATACTTCAACGGAGGGCTTAAAGTTCGATGGAACTTTTGTGAGCGCAGGAATTTTTCCGGATATGGAACAGACCATTATGGTTCAAAAGGATTATTCATTGGGCTTTGTTACGGAAACTTCTTCTGAAGGGCTGGAAGCCTATGGGGGAAAAGGAACCTTTACTTCCAACTTAAGTCTGAGTAATAAGGGATTGAAAGGGAATGGAATAATAGAATACTTGGCGTCGACTTCTTTGGGTAGAGATTTCACTTTTTTCCCAGATTCTACGCAAGGAATTGTGGATAGTTACGAGCTGTTGGCTACAATGGGAGAAACGGAATATCCTCATGTAAAGGCAGTTGGATCAAATATGCGGTGGTTGCCAAATGACGATGTTATGCATCAGCGCAACGGATTGCAAGACTTTGAGATGTATGACGACATTGCCATGCGTGCCAAAGGAACACTGTCTTTAAGTCCAACTTCCTTGCGGGGCAGAGGTAGAATCGATTTCTTGGATGCACAAATGGATTCGAAGGACTTCACCTTTGAGATGAGAAAATTTGATGCAGACACTTCCGATTTCCGACTGCGCGCGACTCCTAGTTCTGATTGGGCCTTCAGTATGTTAAATTCTTCTGCTTTGGTAGATTTCGACTTACAGCAAGGAAAGTTCAAACTGAACGATCCCGCGCGTTTCTTCCACTTTGAGATCAATAAGTATATAGCTTATATGGACCGTGCCAATTGGAGTATTCTAGAAAAGAAGGTGGAAGTTCGAAAAGAGCTGGAAGCTGCCAACTCTCTTATGATATCCGTTCACAGAAAGCAAGACTCTCTTCAATATTATGCCGGATCGGCAGAATTCTCTTTGCTGTCTACCGTATTGGATATTTTTAAGGTCGAAGAAATGGATGTCGCGGATGCAAGACTATATCCAGATAGTGGGCATGTTATAATTGATACGTCGGCCAATATGCGCATATTGAAGAATTCTAAATTGGTGGCCAACCGATTTAGTAAATTCCATGATTTCTATAATTGCGAACTGAAAGTTGTTTCAAGAAATAAATATTTCGGTTCAGGAATACTTGAGTTTATTGATCAAGATGAGACCCCATGGCCTCTAAATTTTCATGCAATTAAAGTGAATAAAGAGGGGCTAACAGAGGGTGTTTCTATGGTTGAAGAAGATGAAAGTTTCTTTATGAATCCTTTCTTCGCCTTCAAAGGAAGGGTAGAACTTAGGGCGGCAATAAAAGAGTTGACTTTCGATGGATCTACATTAATCCAGAATACATGTAGCAATATTGTAACTACTTGGTTCCCCTTTAAAAGCACTATCAATCCAAGGAAAATCATCATCGATTTACCCCTTTTTGGCGAAGACAAAGCGGCAGAGCGATTGTACAACGGAATCTTCATTGCAAATGACAGTACAAGTGCCTATTCCGCTTTCTTGAGTCTTGAGAGTGCTAGAGCGGATCTTGAGCTTATACGAAGCGATGGTCAACTGTACTATGACGAGGAATTATTTAGTTATGTAATTGCGAGGAAGGACCGTCTTGAAAACGAAAATACCAAGGGTAATTATTTGATATTAAACAACCGAGATTGTTTTACTCGAGGAGAAGGCGCATTGAGTTTTGGTGAGAAAACGGGTATGGTTAAAATTGATGCGTTCGGATTGCTTGAACACAATTTGAATTCTGATAAATTGAAAGGAGATATCTATATGGGTATTGATTTTCCTTTTGAGGATGAAGTCCTGAAATTGATTGCAAATGATCTTCTTGCTGGTGGAGGAACAAGTACCGTAGATATCGAGCGAAGAGCTTTTAGAGTGGCCCTAAATGAACTGCTTTCGGAAAAAGACAAAGCTGGATTCGACGAGGAAGTTAGTCTTTATGGCTCTGTGGAAGATGTGCCAAAAGAAATGCAAAATGCATTTACATTTAGCGATTTAAAGCTTGTCTGGGATCCTATAACCAATAGCTTCTTAAGCGATGGAGATATTGGAATCGGAAGCATTCTCAAGATGCCAATGAATATTAAAGTTAAAGGAACGGTTCAGCTGGTTCGCAAAAGAAGAGGCGATGAAGTTTATATCTACTTTACTTCTTCGATTGGGGAAAAATATTATTTTGCATACAAACGAAACGTATTGCAATTTTATTCAACAGATCAGGTCTTAATGACCTTGATACGAGATATGGATCCTAAAAAGAAACGAGTAGAAGGACCTAACAATACCTTTATTAATATAACCATTGCTTCAAAAGGTAAAATGAATCGTTTTTTGAACCGTTAGGAATGCTCAAAATTCAAGAGCAATTTGTTTCCGAAACTTTTGGCTTTCACATTCTAAGGTGTTATTTTTGAAGTATGCCTATGAATCCATTCAAACCCGAGCAAGAAAATGAGCTAGATCTCCTAGTTCAAGAATCGCAGGGGCGTGAACTGGTTTTATTTAATGACGATGTGAATACCTTCGATTGGGTAATAGCTTCTTTAGTAGAGGTCTGTGAACACGAAGCTTTGCAAGCTGAACAATGCGCACTGATCGTTCACACCAAGGGCAAATGCGGAGTGAAGAATGGTTCTTATGAGGAATTAGAACCACGTTGTACTGCTTTACTTTCACGCGGGCTTAGTGCTGAAATAGCTTAATAATCACATCATTTTTAGAATCTATGCAGTTTAAATCCTTTTTCCTGCTGCTTCTTGTAGCCTTATGTAGTTCTTGTATTGTTCGTTCTTGGAATGCGTTTTACTTTGAAAAGCAAACGGTTAATGCGGCGTTTGTATTAGGTGCTTGGCAAAACGAAGAGAAAGGTGAAGACACTGAAGGCCAGTGGGTTATTGAAGAATTGAACGGTCCAGACCGCATAGATAAAGGTCAACAATACAGAATGAGCTATTTTCATGAGAAACAAGGGCTGTTTACCGCTCATTTTCATCTAAGCTTGTTCAAAGTCAATGAGGTTTTATACGCAGATATTCAAGACATGAGTTTTAGAGATGGGAATGCAATTCCATATCTGCCATCTCCATTCGCACTTTTTGGTCAAGTACCATTGCATATTATTGCCAAGGTTCAAAAAAGGGCCACAGGTGGATTTGACTTTTTATTTTTAAATGAGAAGGCCATAGGTCAAAAGAGAATAAAATATATTTCTCGCTCAATAAATGAAGGCGATAAGGGTGATGAAATTGTTCTTACTGCATCAACAAAGAAGCTTCAACGCTGGATGAAAAAGCTAGATGAATCGCTTTGGGATATGGAATATTCACTTAGGCCGATTATCGAAACGAATACGCTAGATTGATTTCTACCTGAAATATTATATGTTAAATGGACATTGTCATTTTTTCTCTTATTCGACACGATGCCCCCATTTCGTCGACTCCCTTGGCGCTAGCCAAAGTTTTCTCCAAACAACATCGGGTTTTCTACATAGACCATCCAACTAGTGTAAAAGACGTTTTAAACGAAGAAGGGATTCGTGGGTTATTAAAGAGGAGATGGAGTGAAAATAATGGACAAATTGAAATGCACGCTGTTCACCATGAGGGCCATTCTTTTTGGGCTATTAAACCCTGGATGACGGTTCCGATCAACAGCCTTTCTCCAGGTAATCTTTACAATCGCTTTTCTTGGTATAATGATACGCGGATGAATCGATTTCTTTCTGCATTATACGATCAGCAAGAGGTTAAAGATCAGGTATTTATTAATGCGATGGATCCTTGGTTCTTTAGAAGGTTTTTCAAAAGAAACAATCCATTGAGAAGGGTATACTATACCCTAGATGACATTTCTGAAGTTGGATATACAGCGAAACACGGGGTAGCATTGGAACGCGAGAAGTGCTTGGTTTCAGATTATGTGTTTGCTACATCTACGGAACTGGTTAAACTAATGCAGGCAAATCGAGACGAAGTATACCTTTTACCCAATGCAGTAGACTTTGATTTGTTTCATAAAGCAACGGATCCGAGCCTAAAAAGACCCAAGGAGTTTGAAGGGATTGATAAACCAATAATAGCCTATGTAGGGCATTTAGATTATCGCGTAGATCCTGAAATTATGTTCGCGATTTTGAGGAATCATCCAGACAAATACTTGGTAGTAGTAGGCCCTGAGACTTGGCCCAAGGAGGATTTCGAAAAACTAATGAGCTTTAAAAACTTTCTTTTTGTAGGTCCTAAAAAGATAGAGCAACTTCCAGATTATCTGGCATTTACCTCGGTGGGCATTATTCCTTTTCTTCTTACTAAGGTCACTAAAAGTATTTATCCTTTAAAAGTAAACGAATACTTAGCAGCAGGTGTACCTGTGGTTGCTACTCCTTTCTCGGGAGATATGGAGCTGTTTAGCGATTTGGTTCCTTTGACTATTGACAGTACGGAATTCTGTGATTTTATTCAGCAAGAGATAGATTTAGATTCTCCAGAAAAAAAGGAAAAGCGCTATACAAGAGCGCTAGAAAATACGTGGACAAAAAGGGTGAAAGAATTTTGGAGTGTTTTGGGACTATAATCTTAATTCTGGAATAATGGATTATTTAAAAATTCATAGTCGGTTAGGCTGTTTAGAAAAGCAATCAAGTCTTGCTTTTCTTGTTGACTAAAGTTGAGTGGAGCAATCTTTTCACTTTGGTTGGGATGTCCCTTTCCTCCGCTTGAATAGTGTTCTATTACTTCATCTAGACTCGCCAAAGATCCATCGTGCATATACGGAGCAGTGAATTCTATATTTCTTAAAGAAGGAATTTTAAACTTTCCAATATCCTGTGTTTGCTGGGTAAGACGCGCTTGGCCTTCATCATCGTATTCTAAATACAATCCATTATTTTCGATTTCATAAGATGTAAAATTATAGCCTCCATGACAGCTACTGCACTGACTATTGGAATTAAAGAAGATTTCTTTTCCCCTTATTTCGGAATTGGAAAGATTCCCCTTTCCCGCTAAAAAACGATCGTATCTGCTATTTCCACTCAATAAAGTGCGCTGGAAACAGGCCAGTGCTCGGGTAATCACAAAGGCATCGGGTATGCGCCCATAGGCTTCTTGGGCCATTGAAACATACAGTGGGATTTGATTTAAAGTGTCTCCAATATCTACAATGTTGTTGTCGAATTCATTGTGCTCTTGAATGGGTACCAAGACTTGCATTTCTAAAGTAGGAACGGCTCCTTCCCTCAAATAATATGGATGGAAGGCTACATTGGCCAAACTAGGACTGTTGCGCGTTCCCGCTCTTTGTTCTGTTCCAAAACTACTTGAAATAGAATCTGAAAATCCTAAATTGGGGTGATGACAGCTCGCGCAGCTAATGTCATTATTCTTAGATAATAGAACGTCAAAGAATAATTTCTTACCCAATTCCCAACGAGCCTGGCTGAATGCATTGTCTGTTGGCCAAGGAATGGGAGGGAAACCCGGAGGGCTTTGGGTGAGTGTATTGGAAGCACTGCTGTTTACAGAAGATTCCTTTTTACATCCGCCTATTAATCCGAGAATTAGGATAGAACATATAAAATAGGTTTTATACATTCCATTCAAATTAAAACGGTGAACTATATCTCAAATCAGATACTAAGTCTGGATCAGTGAGTGTTTTCAAGAATGCAACCAAATCAGTTTTATCCTGATTGGAAAGCATTAAGCCAGTAGCTCTGGTATTTTCGAGTGTAACGTCTAGACTAGAACTAGCTTGAATTCCGCTATTATAATGTTCAACTACTTCTTCAAGATTTGTAAATCGGCCATCGTGCATAAAAGGCGGAGTTAATTCTATGTTTCGCAGTGAAGGGACTTTAAATTGGGCTCTATTCAAAGGATTTGAAGTAACCAATTCTCTACCTAAATCTGTTTGATTTGCAGTATTATCAAGACCGTTATTTATATATCTATCGTTTTCAAAATTGAGGCCGCCGTGGCAATGCGCGCAATCTGCGCCGCTAGAATCCGGGAAGAAAGGATTGTATTCTTGAAAGTACAATCTTCTGCCTCTCTGTTCGCTAGGAGTTAAAGTAGTAAATCCGGCAGAAAAACGATCGTATTTACTGTTGTGACTAACAATGCTATGCATGAACTGCTCCAAGGCCAAAGAAATTTTTTCTGAATTGATTTCAGGAGTGCCAAAAGCACGAATGAATTGATTTTGATAATGAAGGGATGCTTCCAATTTTGCGACAACATTTGGGAGGCTTTCATGCATTTCCAATGAGTCCTGAATAGGCATCAAACTTTGTTCGCGTAATAATTCGGCTCTTCCATCCCAGAAAAAGTCGTTGGTATTATAAGCCATATTGAAGACAGCCATAGCCTGTCTTCCCCCTTTAAATCCCAAAATACCGGTTGAAAACTGTGCTGTATCAGAAAATGCGTTTGCTTGTTGGTGACAACTTGAACAAGAGATCGTATTGTCTGCGCTCAGTCGGGTGTCATAAAAAAGCATGCGCCCCAATTGTACTGTCTGTTGGGTAAGCGGATTGTCTAATGCAATGGGTGGCGGAGGCAATGCTCCTGATTCCAATATGTAGGGTGTATCGTCGTAGATGGCTGAGGTTGAATTGTCAGGTCTCTCTATTTTTTCACAGGAAGTCATAGTGCCAACAAAAAAAACAGACAATACAAAACACCGCATTAGGAAACGATCAGCTTAATATTCTTGAGTAAGCGATTGGATTTATATACCTGAACGATATAGATTCCCTTTGGAAGAAATTCTATTTTAATTTCATTTCTTGAAACGTGCAAAGGCACTTGTTTCCCAGTGAGATCTAGAACCCGAATGGTGCCATTTACAGGGAAATTTTGAATGTGTACCACTTGCCTATTTGAAACAGGATTGGGACTCAATCGGATGTCTAAAGAAGCACTAGACTCAGTAAGTCCTATGACAGCACCATTTCCTTCAGACGATTTGAAAACCTTATTACTGAAATTTTGAAGCAGGTTTCGAGCTAATGTAGAGCCACCATGAATAATAATGCCCGAGCTAACGTCGATGCCATTTAGTGCTTGAGTATAGTCTGCATCTAGCGTGATTGTAATATCAGATCCATTTATTATACCAGCAGTTGGAATGGTTTGAATAAAATAGTTTTGATTGTCGAGTGCGTGAAATTCAAAGACTTGAGAAAGAGATGAGCCTGCTTTCCCTTCCATGGCAACAAAGCGATAACCTGCAGACCAACCCCAATGCATAGAGGGCGATTTAGGTGCGAGTGGATGAGTGGCAGGATAAGTAGCTGGATCAAGATTGTTTCTTGAAGGATCTACTCCAATTCCAAATCGGATGGCTTCCAGATTGGTAATATTGAAACTACCCAGATTTTCCAAAACCCCTGAATTGGCGTTTACAAGAATGTATTTATCGGTTATCGGCGTGATGGTGCCGCCATCGTGAATCAATTCAATTTTAGAGATATAATACTCCAGTCTCCAAACGTCAAAGCTGTTTCCCAGATTATTGGTAGTCGGACTTTGCATAGCAAAGGCCTGCGCTGCTAATGTGTGATTAATCTGTAACTGAATATTTTTCTGTGCCCATAAACCGAGGCTAGCAAGTATGCTTAAAAAAAGTAGATTTCTTTTCATCGAGGGATTATTTATGACTTGATAAAGATACTGATTTACTATTCTCCTAAAGGACATGGCTTTGTATTCGATTCAAGCAAAGAAGGAGAAGATTTCTTTAGAAAAAGTAAAGCGTAGAGAAGCATTGTAATTTCCTTAGTTGACTTTCATCGATGGGCTTACCCTAGAAATTAATTTGAATAAGGGAAGAGAAAATGACGTTTAATAAATTGAATAAAAAAACCGCCGGATTGAGTACACTATATATGTACTCAATCCGGCGGTTTGCCATCTATGTCTAAAGAATTACTTCTTTACTTCCTCGCTCTCGTGAACGATTAAACCATCTTTGCGCATTTTATAAATCAAAGCGTCGGTATGCTCCTTCGCAAAAGACTTTAAGTCCGTTGGATTCACAGTTTTAGACTGAGCAGACCAAATGAGTTTTTCAGTAGCTACGTCGTATAAATTGGTTTCAAAGAAGTACACCTGCTCTTCTGTATAATAACCCGGATTGTACATATAAGCTCCGCGAGTAGAGTAATATGGATAATATCCACCATAATATCCATAAGACATTGGGTTATAAGCAGTAGTGCCACCAACGTATTTCGATTCATGTTTCTCATCTACCAATGCCATGGTAACTACAATATCAGCACCTGATTTTTTTATAACGGCATCCAAGACATCTTTGCCAGCTACCGTCTTCTCCTTAAAGCTCACAGGAAAAACATCTATACTTCTTACAGCAGTCATTCCAGCGGCTGTTGCTCGGGCATAAAATGCATTTTCCACTTCATTTCGAGCTACGGTATTCTCTGTAATTGCCATTACGAAGGCACGGTTATACGATTTTGGCTCCATAGCCATATTCAAATAAGAACCAGTTATGGTAGAGCTACTCCCGCAAGACTGCAAAATTAGGAATGCGCTGAGAAGGAAGAATCCTTTTTTCATTTTCAAAATATTTGACGCAAAATTACGGATTTAGTAAGGTTTTCTAAAGACATTCACTACTTAAAAACGAACGGGCCTAAGATTTCCGTCAATTCTTCTTTATTCAAATAGGCTTGGCTCAATAGGATACCTTTTTGGTTTGGAAGGAAGAGAAACAGACTGGGGTAAACGGCCGTACTTCCAGAAAACAGGTAATTTGAGAGACTGTGCTCACCAACCCCCAAGCCTCTTTGCTTATACGCATACTCCTGTTCGTTTAGTTGGATGGGAAGCCTGTAGGATTCGGGAAGAAAGATAGAATAGTGGAAATTAGAATCAATGAATTCAGTTAGCATACGGTCTGTAAATACTTCGGACTTCATCTTTTGGCAAACAACACACCAGTCGGCACTTACAAATACCAAAAGGGGTTTTGAATTTGAGTCCAGGCTTTCGAGCCTTTGTTTTAAATCACTCTCTTGGGGCTGAGCAAATACAAAGGCTGCCATGAAAAGACAAAACAAAATAGCCGTATTTCTGAATGTCATCCTATTTGAAACTATATCTAAATCCTATAAATCCGCGTATGCCTTGATTGGGGGCGAAGACATAGGTAGGATCGAAACTCAAGGCCTCTGGATTTTGTTCTGTGGCAATGACTTGGCCGTTAACATCAAAATCAACTCCTTTGTCGAAAGGATCGAAGGCACGTGCAATGCTGTTTGCAGGTGGAGTAAAATTGAGCAGATTCTTAACTCCTCCATACCATTCCCATGCACCTTTAGCATAATAGGTCAGCTGAATATTTTGCAAACTCCACCAAGGTGATTCAGCGGCTCTTGAATCCAAAGGCCCTAAAAGAGGAAGTCGCATGGGTCCATACAGATTGCCCGTATAATCTATTTTGAGGGGAAGATTTTGAAATTGATATCCAATAGACCAAACTGCGCTAAAAGATTCGGTTAGAAATTGTCTATAATCTTCGTCTTCTTCGTATACACGCACATCCATCAAAGTGGCTCCAATCGAGGTGCTAATGCCATTGGTAAAGTTGGATTCTAGTTGAAGCGAAGCACCCCGAGAAACTGAAGTTCCGTCTAAATTGCTATAAATAATTTTGTTGGGATCGGTATCGTAATCGGGTAAAATGCGATTGCTGAAGTGCGTATAGAATAAGGAGGCATCCAACGAAATAAAGGCGTCTTTTGTAGTGATGAATTTTTGCACAAAGTTGAGGTTGGCATTCCATGAGGTTTCCGGATTCAAGCGATTGGCAAATTCTACTGTTCGAGCACCCGTTAGCGCAGCATGATCTTCGGTAAATACATTCACTACTCGGAAGCCATTTCCAATACCCAGGCGAACAGTTCTCTTTTTATTCAGTGAATTCCATTTGTAGTTTATTCGGGGCGAAGGAATAAAACCATGCTGAGGATTGTGGTCTATTCTAAGCGCCATAAGCAAAGTGTGCTGATCGTCCATGCTCCATTCATCTTGAGCAAAAAATCCAGGTAGATGGATTTGACTGGCTTGGTTTTGATCGAGACTTTCACCGGCTGTCGCCGCAGTATTATCATCGTAATAAGTATATCGATAAGCTGCGCCCATTACCCAAGAATGTCGCCCTTTAGCTGTAGGATACCAGAGCAATTGAGCAAAGCCAATGTATTGATCTGCATTATAAGCAGTTGTACCGTAATACGAATCTTGATTGTGTCCATTTGCACTCAGCTGCAATACTAAATTGTCTACGGTTCCCAATTCGTATGCTCCCATGAGTTCCCAGCGGTTTGTTTTGATGCTTTCGCCATAAATAGAATCTCCACCTCGAAACTCAGGAGTCCAGTCCATTTCTCCACCCCACCGGTCTTCCCAGACATATCTACCGGCCAATGAGAAGAGCTTATTGTTGGATCGTTTAAAGTTGATTTTCTCAAATATCGAAAAACGATTTTGCAGGGTTACGTCTGTAAAGCCATCTTGATTGTTGTCGATGGGAAGAGAATAGTTGAAGTAATTTACTCCTGTGAGCAGATCGAACTTTTTTGATTTACTATACCTCCAGCCCAGATCTGTATTTATTTCGCCCCAACTGGTTCCGAAAATGTCAGCAGAAAAACGTGGGGCAGAAGAAGGGCTTTTCGTAATAATGTTAATGAGACCGCCTACCGCTTCACTGCCATACAAGGCCGAAGCTGGTCCTTTCACAACCTCTATGCGTTCGATCAACGATTGAGGAATTCCTGTAAGTCCATAAACAGTTCCTAATCCGCTTACAATGGGCATTCCATCTATGAGAATAAGGGTATAGGGCCCTTCCAATCCGTTTATGTGTATATCTCCAGTATTGCACACATTGCAATTGAGTTGAGGCCGCACTCCATTTATATTTTGCATCGATTCAAAAAGCGATGGTGTGGGATTGGCTTGGAAGAATTTGGCAGTATATACTTCTACTGGAACGGGACTTTCGGTCTTACTAACGCTGCGCAATGTGCCTGAAACAACGGCTTCATCTAATTGAAGAGGATCCTCTTTTAATTCGATTTCTCTGTAGATTTTCTCGTTTTCAGCAATTTCAATTTGAATGAACTGAGACTTAAAGCCAAGACTACTGATTTTTACTAAATGCTCTCCTTTGTCAAGAGGAGAGAGTTTAAAGAGTCCCTCAAGGTCGGATTGTGTATTGAGTTTTGTATCTCCAATAAGTTGAATATAGGCAATTTGTCCTTTGCCTTGAAACTGTACTTGTCCAGAAAATTCGCTGTTTTGGGCAGCGAGAAAATTGAAAAAAAAGGAGGCGAGGATTCCCCAGAAGACTTTCTTATTCATGATGGCTTTTGATTTCTTTTGTTGTGCAAAGATAATTTGTTAGTCTATACTAACAAATAAAGTTTGCAATAAAGAAGTCTTTTCAATAGAGAGTGCCAACTGGAAGCCCTTATTCTTCCGCGGTAACTAGCGTAAATAACTGACCAGTAAGTCTTTTCAATTCAGTCTCTGCCAACTTTGCAATGAAAGCAGCATTGTTTTTTTTATTTTCAGCTTGTGCTTTATTCAATTGTGCTTCGCGAAACTGTGTATTATCGATCTGACCTAGATTGTACAATTCGGTTGCTCTAGTAAAGCTTAAGTCGGCAGTTTTCACATTCCGATTGGCTATTTGCAGGCTGAAGAGTGCATTTTGATGGAGGTCTTTTGCATTCATAACTTGTTGTCTCAAGCCCAACTCTTGATCTGCTAGCTGAATATTGGCATTTTCAATATTTAATTTGGCATTGGCTTTTCGGATGTAATTGACATTTCCGTTGAAAAGATCCCAGCGTAAATTCAATCCAGCATTGGCTCCTCGGGTCTGATTAAAAAGCAAAAGCCCTACTTCATTTTCTTGTGCATTGTAGTTGTATCCAGCATTTAAATCGAGCTGTGGCCAAAATTCAGATCCTGCCGCTTTATTGGCATATTCTGAAATCCGGCTCTCTTGTCTTGCACGACTCAGTGCGGCATTGCTGTTTTCTGCTTCCAACAATAAGACATCCACCTCAGGCATTACGGCTAATTCTACTTCGGTATTTGCCTCAAAATCTATTTCAGCAGAACGGCCTATAGTCCGATTGAGATTTCGTTTCGCCAATCTCAATTCTGTCTGGCTCTGAACCGTGCTAAGGCTGTCGTTGCTGAGATCTACTTTGGCACTCAATAGATCAAAACTAGAAGAAGTGCCCATTTCGGCGCGAATTTCTTCTCTATTAAATCGATCGAGTGAAATATCGAGATTCTCAGAATTGATGTTGTTCAATAGCTGTAATCGAGCTACTTCGTAATACTGATTAATGCAAGTAGACATTACGCCCTCGAATGTAATTTGGAAATCTACCAAGCTTCTGTTGTGTTCCAATTGCCTTTGGCGTAATGTGTATACATTTCCCAGTCCATCAAATAAGGTATAGGTCATACCAATTCCGGCAGAATAGGTATAGCTCTGTGCCCCTTCTACTTCAATAGGAGCTTGACTGGCTTGCGCAAATTCTAAGCGTGTATTGTTGTTGGAGTATCCGCCTGAACCTGTTGCGGAGAGTCTTGGATACAGGCCAGAGACTCCTGGATCTTCGTTGTTCTCTGCAATTTCAACTAGAATTCCAGCCGATTGAATTTGTGGATTTTGGGTTGCCGCCATTTCAAGAACACTTTCCAAAAGGAGCATTTCTTGTGCCTGTATATTGGTTATTGAAATCAAAACCAAAAGAAAAACCCTAGACATTTTCTTTTTCATCTTGCATTTCTATTATGGCTGTTTCAACAATCTCCTTTTCAGGCATTTTATTATGAATGAGCCAGTATATTATTCTACGGAACGAATTAAGATAACTCAAAAGGATAGGAAGAGTAACTAAGGTAAGTAGGGTAGCGAATCCAATTCCGTAGGCAACAGAAATAGCCATAGGCACTAAGAATTGGGCTTGAAAACTCTTCTCTAAAATAAGAGGAGCCAATCCTGCAATAGTGGTTGCGGAAGTAAGGAATATGGCTCTAAAGCGCGATATCCCTGCTTCGTATAAAGCTTTGTCTACGCTGAATCCTTCTTTGAGGTTTGAATTGAATCGACTGACCAACACCAAACTGTCATTCACTAGAATTCCAATGAGCGCAATCATTCCTAAGTAGGAGAATATGCTCAGTGGCATTCCATGAAAAAAGTGACCCCATGCTACTCCTGGCAAAGAAAGTGGAATAAGTAGAAACACAATAATTGTTTGGTATAGCGATCTAAAAGTAAAAGTGATAATCAGAATCATAGCAATAAAAATGATTGGCATAACTGTTTTTGCCGATCCAGCTGTTTTCATTGCTTCCCTATTTTGGCCTTCGTATAAAGTTGTTACTGAAGGGTATTTAGGCAGAAGTTGGGCATTGATGAAGTTCTCGCGGATGTCTGCAATGATGTCAGGGGCGGATTCAGAAGGATTGGAGAGTTCAGCTTCTACTTTTATCTCACGCTTTCCATCTAAATGTTGAATTGAAATAACGCCTCTTTCTACCGAAACTTCGGCCAATTCTCGGAGTGGAATATATCCGCCTTGTGGACCGCGAATACGCAAATTCTGAAGGTCATATAAAGAAGAGCGATCTTCTTTAGAATAACGAATCCAAACTTTCACCTCGTCTTGTCCACGTTGTATTCGTTGGGCTTCAAATCCGAAGAATCCTTGCCTTATTTGGACCAAAAGGCTCTGGGTTGTAAAGCCGATGAGTTCGGCTTCTGGTTTTAGAGTGAGCAAGACTTCTTTTCCACCTTCGAGATCCGAATCCGTAACATCTCTAATTTGTGTGAGTGAGCGCATATAGGCTTTCAGCTCCTCCTTAGCTGCCTCTAATTGAGTGTAATCGTTTCCAAGTAGGCTTACGCTAACGGGTCTTCCAAAGGCGCTGGCACTTCCAAAAGTGGTATTGTCTGCACCTGGAATAAGACCCACTGCGTCTCTAATTTTATTGGCAATTTCATAACTCTTAGTCCCGCGTCTTTCTGCATCTAGCAGATTGATATTAACGGATCCTTGGTGGCCCAATGGACCCACTTGCATAGATACGTCTTGCATAAGACTCAGGCTATCGATTCGCTCCGAATTATAGGCGTGGTTCACCTCTAGGGCACGTTGATAGATATAGTCGAGTTTCCCCCAAGTAACCTCTTCGCGCGTACCCGAAGGCATGCTAATAGAAATCTCAATATTATCGCGCTCAATAAAAGGGAAGAAGGTCCCTTTCACCACTCCACCTTTAAACGCACCAATGGTGATGATGAAAAAGGCAATGGGAATACACAATCCGAAAAAGCGATGGGCAAGGAGGAACCGCAGCATAGGAGCATATAATTTTAAGCGTAGAAAGCTCATAATGCTGTCCATGCTTGTTTCAAGTTTATTCTTTTTAGTTTGCTTAAGGGCCTTGCTATGTGCCAAATGACTGGGCAAGAATAAGAGCGCTTCAATGAGTGAAACACCCAAAGTGGCAATCACGATAAAACTCATTTCTGAGAAGAAATCGCCGGCCTTACCATCTAAGAAGAAGAAGGTAGAGAAGGCAACCATAGTTGTGAGAATGGCGGAAAGTACGGCTGGCATAACTTCGAAAGTGCCATCTATTGCCGCATGGATAGGCGTTTTGCCTCTTTCATAATGCTGGTAAATATTTTCGCTGATAACAATGCCATCGTCTACCAGGATACCAACTACTACGATCATTCCAAACAAGGAAATTACATTCACTGTAATGCCGAAGTAATTCGCCAGAATAAACATCCCCAAGAAAGAAACGGGAATACCCAATGCAACCCAGAAAGCAATACGGACATTTAGAAATAAGGCTAGAAAAACCAAGACAAGCAGAATTCCTGCTACACCATTTCGAAACAAAAGTTCTTTTCTCTGCTCAAGAGTTACAGACGCGTCTCTGAGAAGAATGGCTTCTATTCCGTCGTTTTCGCGATTGAATTTATCAATGAAATCGCGGGCAGTTGCGGCCGCAGAAATCATATCTTCTTCATCGGTATTGGAAATGGAGAGCGTAACGGCGGGCTTTCCATTCACCATAATACTTGCAGGCTTATCGGCAAAGCGATCTTTCACATCCGCCACATCCTTCAATACAAGTCGCTCTCCAGAAGGAGTAGTATAAATAGGTGTGTTTTCAATTTCCCGTGCATAATAGGCCTTGGCTTTTGCGCGAATAAGCAACTCTTCAACCTTTCCTTTAACGGTTCCGCCAGTAAGCTCAATATTCTCTGCTTTAACCGCTTGTGCAATCTGCTGAAAACTCAGGCCATAGTTCCGCATATCTTGCTCGCGAAGTGAAATCTCAATTTCTTCATCTGGAAATCCAGCCAATTCTACTTTCGATATACCGGGCATGCCTTGCAATTCGGCTTCGGCTATGCGCGCAAAACCTTTGAGAGAGTGGATGGATATATTTTCGCCAGCTAGCGCAAAACTGAGGGTGAAGCTGAGGTTTTCTCTTTTGAAAACCAGTATGGGCTCCATATCGCTCGGAAACGAGGAGATGCTATTAACGGCATTTTTAACATCTTCTAAAGCTTTGTTGGTATCGTAGCCTTTTATAATTTCGACGGTAATATTAGCCGCATTTTCAGAACTAATAGAGGTGATGCGCTCGACACCAGAAGTACCCTTGAGATTCTCTTCCACTTTCTGAACAATGCCCTCTTCAATTTCTTCTGGAGAGGCACCCGGATAAATCGATTGTATGATGATTATCCTACTAGTAAAGATAGGAAAGAAGGTGGAATTGATATTTTGTAGCGATAGAAATCCGAAGATAGCCATCGAAAATAAAAGGGTATTTACCGCAACAGGATATTTGATGAAGAAGGCGACAAATTTCCTCATTGCTTGGCTTCTATTAGAGGCGATACCCTCATTCCTTCAAAAGCGCCAGAGACCAATTCATTCAGCAATAACGCTCCTTCTGGGGCATCGCTGAGAAAGGCCCATCCTTCGGTGAAGGCTTCAATCGTTGGCTCGATTCGAAAGAGTGTGCTATCGCGGATAGCGAAGAGAAAACGATCGTTGATCAAGTTTCTACGCGCAATAGCAAAATGGCTTTGCAGAATAATTCCAGGTAACTTTCCACTCAAATACTGACCCTCTTTCAGATCTTTCGATCGAAGACTAAAAAACAGTCGTACACTTTGTGAATTCGCATCTAATTTGCTATTGATCCGCACCAAAGTAGCTTCCCAACTCCCGCGTATCTCAGCCGATTTAAATTCGGCTTTGGCTCCTATTTGAACTAAGCTGACCTCTTTAGCAGGAAGGCTAGCTTCGAGTTCGTAAATATGCGGTTGAATGAAAGAACCTAAGCCTTGTCCGGGGCGAATTAAACTTCCTTCTGTAACCATTGCGTCGGTAAGTACACCATCGAATGGAGCATAGATTTGGTATTTTTAATTTCGCACTTCTGAGCTTCTAAGCGAATAAAAAGCAGAGACTACGCCCCGAGAAGTGAGAAATAATTTTAGCCTATCACTTCCAATCTCTGGCATTTTAGCAATTTCTTTGAGCGGATCTAATCCGTTGAGATAGCCCTTCCATTTTGAAGCCATTTCGGGATAGTCGATCTGAATATCGGGCATGACCTGAGAAACAGAGGTAATAAAGGAACTTCTTTGGGCTATTAGAGTGGCTCTAGCTTCGGCATCGTCAATAGAGAGCAATAGTTCTCCTTTTCGAAAGGCATTTCCGCCTTTAAATGCAACAGCTCCTGAGCTCATGACTCCCTGAACTTCAGAGAAAAGCTCAATGCGATTGGCAGCCATTAAACGTCCCGTTAGGTCTAGGTTGAGGCTTAATTCGCCGTTTTTGACTCGAATGCTTTCTACTTGTTTTAAGGGAGGAATAGAGCTGCGGCTGGGGTCTTCTTTTTTTGAAATAAACAGCTTGAAAACGACAAAGGCTATTCCTAAAATGAGAATGCCTAGAATAATACTTCTAAGGGTTGTAAGAGTGGAATTTGATTTCACTTTTTGGATTCTGAAATGAGCAACAAAGTTAACTTTCTATTTAGTCTAAGAGTAGAAAAACGACTCTAATTCGTCCGGTTTAAATTGCAGCCTTGGATTCATTTTTTTGCAATCGTTTTAGATTTCTTGGAGTAATTCTACATTCAATCCTCTCGGAACAAAAAGACAGAACAATTGATAAAAAAGTAGTGCTGTCCGACTAAACATTTTAAAAGCGGGATCTCCATAAAGGATTTCTCGCCATAGTACTTTGGTTTTACGACAAAACAAAGACTATGAATAAAAGTACTCACTTTAGCGGACATCCCATAATCAAGCAGCTATTAAGCTTGATTCTGAGACACATTATTAATCGGACAGCTGATTCGTTTAAAAGTGATCGCTATTACAAAACCTGCAAAACGCACGAGCATCTAGTCTCTATGCTGTGCTAAGTGGTATGCCTTCACTGCGAGAGCTTTCGACAGTAATGCTTGCTTGCGAGGGCAAGCTCAGTCATCTTGGACTGGAGAACTTCGCTAAGCGCAGTAGCCTTTCTGACGCGAATGCAAACCGAACCTATGAAGTCTTTGCTAGCCTCTATTATTCTCTTTTGGATAAATACGGTCGTTTTTAATCGAACAGCAGCTCCCTGCGTCTTCCTGTAAAGCATCTGAAGATTTTAGACTCAACTACCATCAGCCTTTTTAGTGCTATTTTGAAAGGTGTGGGTCGTAATTCTATAAACGGTAAAAAGAAGGGTGGCATCAAGATGTATACGATGATTAATGCCATGGAAGATCTTCCCTTTCTTGTCCGATTCAGTTGTGCCACTATTCATGATCCTCTTTTCCTTAAAGACCTTGAGCTCAAAAAGGGATCTTTCGTTGACTTTGACAAGGCATACACCGATTAAAACAGTATTTCAACTGGACACAGCAAGGTGTCTATTCTGTAACCAGAAAGAAAGAAACAGGAAAAGTTTTCTCTTTCTGCATTTAATTCTGGAAATACTCAATCTTGAGGAAAACTAGAACGGAATATCGATAATCCAACAAATGGCGCTTAGATCGTGCCGATCGTCACTGAGATTACAAAAGGGAGTGTAACCATCCGCTCAGAACAGGAATTTGCCAAGTGAATAGACGGACCTTCTTTTTCTTATTGCCCGCATTTGTCACGATTTTCTTTCCTAGATTCTTATTTGCAGATGAAGCCAGCCCTTCATTCAAAGGAGGAATAGGGGTGAGCTACTACTCGCTTACATATGGAAATGAGTAGTTTATCTTTCGCTCATTCCCAATATGAATGAACGATTTACCATGACCTATGGATTTATCATAGATCAGACAGAGGTAGATGCTGAGGGGAATTTTCATTTCAAAAAACCGTATTTACCAAAGAAAGCGACGCTATACCGCATTCATATTGCGAAGAAAGAATACCCAGCGGCCAGTTTGATTCATGGTGGCAAGGATGAGAACTTTCATCTCTTGCTTGCCCGAGCAAAGGACTTTTTGTTTTTGGATGGATCGATGGGTTTTTCCAAAGCCAATATTTTGGGTTCTGAATCCAATGCATTGCTTCAACAAATGAAACAATGGGTCTATTATGCCGATAGCTCAACCTTTGCAGGAACACCTATTAAGAGAGAGCTCATTGTGAATGCCATTGGTGAAAAATCGTGGCAATTGGCAGATACAAATACGCATTCATTAGAGGCTTTGATAGCCTTGTATTATGCTGATTTCGAATCGTATCAGCAGTTGAATTCCCAGTATTATCAAGATTTTTTAGAAAGATGGAAGGAAGAAGACTCCGAATATTTCAAGGTTTTTCGCTCTCAGATAAACACTAAGCCAAAAGGGAAGTCATCCGACTTGATTTTCATTATCCTCATTTTTCTAGCTCTACTAATTGGATTTATACTGGGCAGGTTCTGGACAAAAAGTAAAGCAGAAGACAAGAGTACCGATCTTCTAAATGTTCAGGAAATGAAGATTTATACGCTGCTCAAAGAAGGAAAAACCAATAAGGAGATTTCAGAGGAATACCACATTGGTGTGAATACGGTGAAATCGCATGTTAGCATCATTTTGTCGAAGTTGAAGTTGAAATCGAGAAGAGAGGCAATGGTAAAGGATTGATGGAATACCTCAATTGAAAGAAAAGGAAGCTTCTGTAGCTTCCCTTTTTATTAGTCTACTTTTGCAGCCGTTTTGAAAATGCGCTTGCACAATACGACTTTCCGCCTGCCAATAATGGCAATCCGAATTCATCTACCATGAAGAAATACCTTAATCTTTTTGATTTATCTCAAAAAGTAAATTATAAGAATGAAATTCTTTCGGGACTAACCGTTGCTCTGGCTTTGGTTCCTGAAGCAGTTGCTTTCGCCATTATCGCGGGTCTGCCTCCTCTTACAGGCTTGTACGCTGCTTTTATAATGGGATTGATAACCACCATTTTGGGTGGAAGACCCGGTATGATCTCAGGAGCAACAGGAGCCATTGCGGTAGTAATTGTCTCTCTGGTACAAGAACACAATATAGAATATGTGTTTGCTACAGTTGTTTTAGCCGGAATTATTCAGCTTGCTGCGGGACTCTTGCGACTGGGAAAGTTTATTCGACTGGTTCCTCAACCGGTTGTATTCGGATTTGTAAACGGATTGGCCATTGTAATCTTCATGTCTCAGTTAGAACAGTTTAAATCGCCTTCAGGTGAGTGGCTCAGCGGAAATGCCTTGTATATAATGCTTGGATTGGTGTTATTAACCATGGTAATCATCTTTGGATTACCCAAGTTAACAAAGGCAGTTCCTGCTTCTTTAACCGCCATTTTGGCAACTTTTGGCGTGGTGGCTTTGCTCAATATAGATACGCGTACCGTTGGCGATATTGCCTCTATTGAAGGTGGATTTCCACCCTTTCATATTGCTTCAGTACCATTTAACCTAGAAACATTAAAGATCATTTTTCCGTATGCAATTATTGTTGCTGGAGTAGGTCTGATTGAAAGTCTACTGACGCTCAATATTGTAGACGAGCTCACAGGCACAAGGGGAAGAGGAAATAAAGAGGCTTTAGCACAAGGCGCAGCAAATATTCTATCGGGATTCTTTTCGGGTATGGGTGGATGTGCGATGATTGGTCAGAGTTTAATTAATATTAGCAATGGTGCGCGGGCGCGTCTTTCTGGTGTTGTAGCTTCCATTATGCTTTTAATTTTTGTGATGTTTGGATCATCACTTATTGAACAAGTACCCATGGCCGCACTTACAGGCCTAATGATTATGGTAGCCATTGGAACTTTCGAATGGGCAAGCCTTAGAACGTTTGGCAAGATGCCAAAATCAGACATCTTTGTCCTTGTTATGGTTACGCTGGTGACGGTCTTCCTTCATAATTTGGCATTGGCAGTAATTATTGGTGTTATTATTTCGGCACTTGTTTTTGCCTGGGACAATGCAAAGCGTATCCGAGCGCGCAAGCATTTAGATGCCGATGGTGTGAAGCATTATGAAATCTATGGTCCGGTTTTCTTTGGATCGGTTGCCGCCTTTGCAGAGAAGTTCGATGTAGAGAACGACCCCGAAGAGGTGATTATCGATTTTGCAGAAAGTCGCATTGTTGATATGTCGGCTATCGAGGCTCTGAATAAAATTACAGAGCGATATCAAAAGATGGGTAAGAAGTTGCACTTGAAACATTTGAGTTCCGACTGCCTTGTTTTATTGAAGAATGCAGAGCAATTAGTAGATCTCAATGTATTAGAAGATCCAACCTATAAGGTGGTTACAGACGATATTTAAGGACCTACATTTTAGGCATTTCTTCTTTCTCTTCTCCTCCAAAAAACCGAATCAGCTGAATACCAACATTGCCTTGCCATAAAGGCTGGTTGCCATTGGCGCTGAGGTAGATCGGGACTGAAAATCGGGTACCAACGGACCAATTGGACCAATAATAGTCTAGGCCTGCTGCGAGAACCCATTTTGTACTGCCTGTGCTTGCTTGCTCTTGTCTGTATTCATAATCGGCATTGCTTTTCTCCCATCGCATACCCAAGTGCGGAATTGTTAAACTCTTCATTCCTTGGTGGTAATAGAGAAGGTTTAGGGAAGATTGATAGTAGTTTCCCAATGTATAATTGTCTTCATTTAGGCTATGGAATTGAAGCAATCCTTCCGCCAACAATCCCCATTTTGACTTGCGAATTCCCAGTTGAGTAAAAAGAGGAAAGGCATAGGCTCCCGTTCCAGATTGCATTCCAATGGGTAGAATCACTTTTCTTTCGTCGCGCTGTCTGTATTTCCCAGTCGGTAAACGAACACCCAATCCCGCATTCCACTGAACACTTCGTATTTCAGTTTCATTTCTGAGGATAACCATATTTAATAAGGCACTCATATCTCCTATTCCGAAGGTCGAGAGATTATCGCCTTCCGTGATGCGTTCTTTATATGCTAGAGGCAGACTTAATAGGAGTTGCATTCGATCCGAAAGGCGAATTCTACTCCATATTTCTGGCAGGAAGAATTGATCCTCCTTAACCCTATCGCTTCCAATAAAGGCCTCCGACACATTCTGATGAAGGAAGGAGTGGAATTGAAATCGCATTCCAATAAAATTTCGATCAAATTGCGGTAGCACGCCTATTTGGCCTCCTGTAGACACGCATCCACACAGATCACATGCTTGACTTGAGAAAGGGAGAAAGAGTAGACTAAGGATGGCGATCAGAGAGCGCTTACCAAGGATTGCGCAGCCTATGATCTTGTAGGTAAGCTTCATCGGTTAAACTTTTAAGGAAGGCCACTAAGGCCTCTTTATTATCATCAGAGAATTGAAATCCACCGATAGGCAAAGACGGGTCTAGATTTGGATGTGCTTGAATACCTGAGCTATAGTGCTCTACTACTTCTTCTAGGGTTTGCAAGGAGGCATTGTGCATATATGGAAGGGTTTTCTCGATGTTCCGGAGAGAAGGAACCTTGAATTTTCCAAGGTCAACAGTCAGTGTGGTAATATGTCCACGTCCTTCATCTTCTACACTGTCAGACAGTCCATTGTTTTTGAAGGAGAAATCGGTAGTAAGGGCTCCTGAATGGCATTGATTGCAATGGGTTTGAAACAAATTCAAGCCTTTCTTTTCCTCTTCATTTAAAACACTCTTATCTCCTTTCAGAAAGGCATCGTAGGGAGATTGATCAGAAATTAAACTGGCCATAAACTGGGCCATAGCCTTGAGCATATGTTGAGACTCAATTTCATCGACTCCAAAATGCCTTGCAAAGGCACTTTTATAATACGTCGATCGATTTAAGCGCAGAACCGCCTCCCTTAGAGCCAAGTCCATTTCTATCGGATTGGTAATAGGCGCAGAGGGCATCGTTTCGATATGCGCAATACCTCCATCCCACATAAAAGAAGAATACCATGCAAGATTGGAAAGAGCCGGTGAATTCCTGCTTCCAAATTGCTGATCGATTCCATGACTAAAAGCATGGGAAGGATCAGCAAATCCGGATACTGGAACATGGCAGTTCTCACAACTAATGGTACTATCTCTAGAGAGAATAGGGTCGAAGAATAGTCTTCTTCCAATCTCAGTAATACCTGCTGTTTGCGGGTTATTGCTGAAGAGATATTCCGCTTGCGGAAAATGAGAAGGTTGATAGAACTGCAAACTAGGATTGCTATCTTCCAGTCTATCATCTGCGCATTTTATGGATACGCCTATTATTAGGCATAGCCATAAAACCACTCCATACTTTGCCAAAGGCATAATTTCTAGTCTTAGTTGTGGATGTGATGCAGCTCGAACATATCTGCATAGTTTCTAGAAATATCTACCGCCATTTGCCCAGGCATAACCACATTAGAGGAAGAGGCGATGCTCAAAGTCATTGCAGCTCCATCGAAAAGCTTTTTGATGTTAACCATTTGATGAATTAACGGAGTGGCAGAAGGCGTAACCTCTGCTTGACTCGGTGCAAAATCATAACTGATCTCTTGAAGAGCATTCGTTCGATTGCCATTTCTAAATCCGCCAATATGATAAGCGAAGTTCTTTTGGGTATTGGTTTCCAGTCCCTCCGCCTTTAAGAAAATATAGCCACTATTCCAAGTCCAGAACATCGTGTTGGCCGGATCTAGAGCCCCAGTTTGTGCGCCAGACACATTGCGCAGGCTATCAACGCCAATAGTGTACCGAAGACCAACATAATTGGCGGTTGGAACCAGATCGAGTTCTATCTCTAATACCGCATTTGTACCGAGACTTAAGAGGTGATAACTCTCCTCTTCTTTCCATGTATTTCCTTCGCTATCAACCAGTTCTATATTACTTATATAATATCGGAAGGTAGAGAATTGGACGAGCTCTCCACTTCCATTTATAAAGTCTGTAGAGTGTGGAATGCTTACAGCCGTAGAATTCCAATGGTGGTCGAATTCTAAAAGAACCTTACCCGTTGTAGCGGTGGAGGGATTGTTATTGTTATCGTTATTGTCTTTATCACAAGACATTAGGGCAACGGCCATTAATGCAGCCCATAAAAAATTTGTTTTCATGCTTTTCTTTGAATGAGTTTTACACTGAAGAGAACGAATCGCAAGCGATTCTAAAAAAAAGAGAGGTAAAACTCAGGCCCTTGGCGGGTGGAATGGTGAAATGCCAAACTTCTCAGAGTTCGGACGGAAATAGGAGGGAAGCTGAAACCATTGCAAGGCTGTTTTAGCAATAGGAATAGAAGGGATTAAATAGTCATACGTAAAGTTCTCCCACTCAATATGGACTAGAATTGGTGCGTTGGGCACAGAAGATCCTTCATCTAACATTTGCGCTAAATGACAGCTTCCGTTGCACTTTAATTCGGGTTTGTCTTTGTTGATGCAAAAAGTCTCTGCTAAATAATCTCTATTGGCCTCAAAAGACAGTAAGGCGCCCGTTTGAAAGAACATGCGGGGCAAAAGAGCGGCGAACAATAAAAGAAGAAAGACTTTCATTTAACACAAAGGTAATTTCTAATAGGCTTATTAAATGTGACAATGATCATGGATGGGAATCTACTGAATAAACGCGATACGATTTAATAATGTTTTTTAAGCCGATGATAAACCTACCTTTGCCGCGCTTTTTGCAGACCTTTATGAATATACGAAACATCGCTATTATAGCACACGTAGACCATGGTAAAACTACCCTAGTCGACAAGATTCTTCACTATTGCCAGCTCTTTCGCGACAATCAAGAGACGGGAGATCTAATTCTAGACAGCAATGATATAGAACGTGAAAGAGGAATTACCATCCTGAGTAAGAACGTTTCCGTTCGCTATCGGGATTATAAAATCAATATAATTGACACTCCAGGTCACTCCGATTTTGGAGGTGAAGTAGAGCGCGTGCTCAACATGACAGACGGAGTTCTTTTGCTGGTAGATGCCTTTGAAGGTCCTATGCCTCAAACGCGTTTCGTTTTACAAAAAGCCTTGCAATTGGGATTGAAACCCATTGTAGTTGTGAATAAAGTAGATAAGCCGAATTGTGATCCAGAATCAGCTCACGAAAAGGTTTTCGATCTAATGTTTACACTCGATGCAACGGAAGATCAATTGGATTTCCCGACCGTTTATGGTTCTGCCAAAAACAATTGGATGGGAGTGGATTGGAAAGTCCAGACAGAAAACATTTCGTATTTGTTGGACATGGTAATAGACCATATTCCTGCTCCGAGAGTAATTGAGGGAAATACTCAAATGCTCATTACCTCGCTAGACTTCAGTAATTATACTGGCAGAATAGCTATTGGTCGTTTGCACAGAGGCGAATTGAAGGAAGGACAATTTGTTTTATTAGTTCGTCGTGATGGCAGCAAACACAAAGCAAGAGTAAAAGAACTCTATGTATTTGAAGGATTGGGTAAAATAAAGACGGATAGAGTTCAAGCCGGCGACATCTGTGCTGCCTCGGGTCTAGAGGGATTTGAAATTGGCGATACCATTGCCGACATGGAATTCCCTGAAGCTTTGCCAACCATTGCAATTGACGAGCCTACAATGAGTATGCTTTTCACCATTAACGACTCTCCGTTCTTTGGTAAGGAAGGGAAATATGTCACCTCTAGACACATACGTGAGCGTTTGGAAAAGGAGACAGAGAAGAACCTTGCTCTTCGTGTTGAGCAAACTGATGCAGCTGATTCTTTCCGTGTTTTCGGAAGAGGCGTATTGCATCTGAGTGTTTTAATCGAAACCATGAGAAGGGAAGGATACGAACTTCAAATTGGTCAGCCTCAAGTTATTCTTAAAGAAATTGACGGTATTAAGTGTGAGCCTATTGAGGAGCTTACCATTGATCTGCCAGATAGCGTTTCAGGAAAGGCTATTGAAATGGTTACCCTGCGCAAAGGAGAATTAATAAGTATGACTCCTAAACTCGACCGAATGATCATAGAGTTTAGAGTGCCCTCGAGAGGTTTAATAGGATTGAGAAATCAACTTTTGACTGCCACTGCTGGAGAAGCTATTATGTCGCATAGATTTAGTGCTTTTGAAGGCTATAAGGGTGAAATACCGGGCCGTCAAAACGGATCTATCATTTCTGCTGAGAAAGGTTCAACAATTCCTTTTTCGCTCGATAGATTGCAAGATAGAGGGAAGTTCTTTGTGAATCCTGGAGAAGATATTTATATGGGTCAAGTAATTGGCGAAAACAGCCGTGCAGGTGATATGGCGGTGAACGTAACCAAAGAAAAGAAGCTCACGAATATGCGTGCTTCCGGTTCAGATGAAAAAATTAAAATTGCTCCTGCTATTCGTTTTTCTTTAGAAGAAGCATTAGAATATATTCAAGGAGACGAGTATGTTGAAGTAACTCCACAAAGCATTCGTTTAAGAAAGATTTATTTGATTGAGATCGATCGCAAACGATATGCTTCTAAGTTCTAGGAGTATAACTCTCCATTTTATACACCTGTTCTAAGCTAGAATCATTGTTTATACTTACGGAAAGGTCTTTCACAAGGCCTTCCCGTATGTCGTAAACCCATCCATGAATGTGTGGCATTTGTCTATTGCGCCAAGCGTTTTGAATGATAGATGTTTTTCCTAAGTCATACACCTGTTCCACCACATTCAATTCTACAAATCGACGAGAGCGTAGGGTTTCGTCTTCAATGGCATCCAATTCATTTCTATGAAGGTGATAGACATCTTTAATATGTCTAACCCAATTATCAATTAGGCCAAACTGTTTATTGCTCATCGCTGCCAATACTCCACCGCATCCATAATGTCCGCAAACAATAACGTGGCGCACTTCTAGAACGGTTACAGCGTAATCGAGTACACTAAGCATATTCATATCTGTATGGATAACCATATTGGCAATATTTCTATGCACAAATACTTCACCGGGCGCTGTGCCGGTAATCTGATTGGCAGGAACTCTAGAATCGGCACAACCTATCCATAATACAGGCGGCTTTTGTCCGTCTGCCAATTTTTCAAAATAATGGATGTCTTCTGAAAGCCTTGCTTCTACCCATTCCTTATTATTCTTTAATAGTTTCTTATAGTATTCTGGCATTTTTAATGGGAGTTTGAAGGTCTGGATTTCAATTCAGGAATGGTTTTTAAACTGATTTCGATATCTTTTTCATGGGCTACTTCGGCGAAGTTGTAAATGACTTCGAGCGAGTCATGATCGATGTTTAATATCATACTTCCATCCAAAAGCAAACGACTGCCTTTGGGCTGTTTATCTAAAATATTTTGCAGTGAAACTTTATTCAGAAAAGAGACGTGCTCGCTCAAACGAATTCGAGTATAGGGTCCTCTCTCATCCTTTAAATGCTCAATATGCTGATAGGTAACGCTAAAGTTGGCTTTAAGAATGAAGAATGCACCAACACTCAGTCCGATGAGAATGCCAATAAGAAGATCGGTTAGCAAGATGGCAACAACTGTTATTATGAAAGGAAGGAATTGCTCTTTGCCTAAAATCCAATGGTATTTATATAGAATGGGTTTGGTGAGTTTAAATCCAACCACAATAAGAATGGCGGCAAGGGCAGAATAAGGAATGAGGTTAATCCAATTTGGAAATAGGAAAAGGGCTAGAATCAGCCAAATGCTATGCAAAATGGTGGATTTTGAGCTAACAGCACCGGATTCTAAATTGGCCGAACTCCTTACAATTACGGCGGTAATAGGCAATCCACCTATAAATCCTGAAATCATATTCCCTACGCCTTGAGCAAGTAGCTCCCTATTAGGAGGCGTTAATCTTTTATGTGGATCAATTTTGTCGATGGCTTCAATACTAAGAAGCGTTTCTAAAGAAGCGACCAATGCTATGGTAGCCGCTACAAGATATAGTTTGGGATTACCCAACACAGTCCAATCTGGAAACTGAAGACTGGAGACCATGCCTTCATATCCATCGAAATCAGGTAGCTGCACCAAGTGCTCTGCTTGAATGAAAAAGCTTTCAGAGTTTAGTTTCATAATCTCATTTAAGGCTACACCGAGTAAAACAACCATTACGCCTGTTGGGAAAGGTCCAATCCATTTTAAGTTTTTCTTAAAAGAAGTCTGTCCAAAAATCATGACTGCAAGGCAGCAAATTCCAACAAGCGCACTTTCTATTTGGATGTGCTGGAGAGAGGATAATAAAAAGCTCAGCGTATTACTTCCGTCGCTCTGAATGAACTCCATTTCGCCAAAGGCATCGTTGTCAAATCCAATTAAATGGGGAATTTGCTTTAAAATGAGGGTTAGTCCAATGGCAGCCAGCATTCCCTTTATAACCGCAGAAGGAAAATAGAGACCAATTATTCCCGCTTTTATTAGTCCAAGAATAAATTGAAAAAATCCGGCCAAAACAACGGCAACCAACAATGCTTCAAAGCTTCCTAAAGTTTCTTTCGCATCTAAGACAATTACAACCAATCCAGCCGCTGGACCGCTTACGCTGAGGCTAGATTTTGATAGAAATCCGATGACCAACCCTCCTACAATTCCAGAAATAATACCACTTAGAAGAGGAGCGCTCGATGCCAAGGCGATGCCAAGACAGAGAGGTAATGCTACAAGGAAAACAACAATACTAGCAGCAAAGTCTTTTCTGAATAGGGCAAAGGAACTTAAAGAACTTTTTGGCATAAGGTTTTAATCATGATCTAAACAGAACTATGAACATGGAAGTCTGTTATGCTGCCAAGATAAGTTATAATAATTACTGACCATATAAAGGCTTTCCGAAGTACTTTAGTGCCCTCTTGGAAACATTAGATCAAATAAAAACTCCTGTGAAAGGAGAAATGGAGGAGTTTGAGAAAACCTTCCGCAAAGCCTTATCGAGTAAGGTAGCTATGCTAGATCATATTACCCACTATTTAGTGCGTAGAAAGGGAAAGCAGTTAAGACCTATGCTGGTTTTCTTAACAGCAAAATTGCATGGAGATATCAACGATACTAGCCATCGTGGAGCCGCTTTTTTGGAGATGATTCACACGGCAACGCTGGTGCATGACGATGTGGTAGATGACGCTAATATGCGGCGTGGATTTTTTAGTCTCAATGCGCTTTGGAAAAATAAAATTGCGGTTTTAGTAGGAGATTATCTGCTGGCAAAAGGACAGCTATTGGTTGTTGACAATGGCGAATATCATATTCTTGGATTGGTAAGTGAAGCGGTTCGTAAGATGAGCGAGGGAGAATTACTCCAAATAGAAAAAGCACGGAGATTGGATGTAGACGAGAAAATCTACTATCAAATCATAGAGCATAAAACGGCCTCGCTCATTTCTGCTTGCTGCGCGGTTGGAGCTTCTTCAGTGGGTGCTTCAGAAGAAGAGATTGAGCTTATGCGCAAGTTCGGGAGTCATCTGGGTATGGCGTTTCAAATTAAAGATGACCTCTTCGACTATCAAATGGTGAATAAATCGGGGAAGCCTAGTGGCATAGATATTAAGGAGCAAAAAATGACATTGCCTTTAATTTATGCTCTGAATAAAGCAAAGCGCAGCGATAAAAAACGGATTATTTCTACTGTTAAAAACCATCACGACAACCCTAAAAGAGTAGCTGAGGTGGTAGAATATGTAAATGCCAGTGGTGGAATTGAGTATGCAGAAGAAGCGATGTACTCCTATAGAAGTGCAGCGCTCGAAATCCTAGATTCCTTTGATGATTCCGAAGTTAAATCCTCTCTAAAGAAACTCGCAGATTACATTATCGAGCGCAGTAAGTAAAAGCAATAAAGGGTTCTATCTTTAAGGCATGTCTCGCATATCTGCACAAACTATTTCACAAATTTTCGATACCGCTCGAATTGAAGAGGTTATTGGTGATTTCGTTCAACTGAAGCGTTCAGGTTCAAACTTAAAAGGACTCAGTCCGTTCACAAACGAGAAGACAGCTTCATTTTATGTCTCTCCTGCGAAGCAAATCTTTAAATGCTTCAGCTCAAATAAAGGTGGAACAGTAGTGAGTTTCCTCATGGAATACGAAAGTCTGTCGTATCCAGAAGCCTTGCGGTATCTCGCAAAGCGCTATGGAATTCAAATTGAGGAAGAAGAACAAACGGAGGAGGAACAGAAGGAAATGAGCCTTCGAGAGAGTTTGTTTATCGTACAAGAATATGCGAAAGAATTCTATGTAGACTACCTCTGGCATACCGAAAAAGGAAGGGCGATTGGACTGAGTTATTTGACCGAACGTGGATTTAGCTCTGAAACGATCCAAAAGTTTAATCTGGGATTTAGTCCAGAAGGAAGAAGCGATTTTTCAGAAGCGGCACTTAAGAAAGGATACGATAATACGGTGCTTATTCAAGCAGGATTGGTTAGACAAACCGAGACCTATACAACGGATTTATTCCGAGACAGAGTGATGTTTCCCATTCACTCGCTTTCGGGAAGAATCGTCGGATTTGGTGGTCGGATACTGAAGAATAATCCCAAGGCGCCGAAATATGTTAATTCACCTGAAACAGAAATCTACCATAAGGGTAAATTGCTGTACGGTTTATATCAGGCACGTAAAACCATAGTAAAGACAGATCGATGTTTGGTTGTAGAGGGCTATACCGATGTGATTTCTATGGTGCAATCGGGCATTGAGAATGTAGTCTCTACTTCGGGTACAGCCCTTACTTCTGACCAAATTAGACTGGTTAAGAGGCTCACTGAGAATATTGTTTTTTTATTCGATGGCGATGCAGCTGGAATAAGAGCTTCCCTGCGCGGAATCGATTTGGTTCTCAAGGAAGGAATGCAAGTTAAGATTGTGCTTCTTCCAGACAATCACGATCCAGATAGCTTTGCAAAAGCCTATGGCCAAGAGGGAATTCGCAATTACATTGGCGAGAACGAGAAAGACTTTATCCGTTTTCGCTGTGATTTAATTCTGGAAGACGCCAAAGACGATCCCATTGCCAAGACTAAGTTGATTGGCGAATTATTGGATTCAATTGCCTTAATTCCCAATCCTATTTCTCGCAGCCTATATGTTCAAATGGCTGCGCGAGAAACTAAAATGGATGAGGCCCTTTTGGTGCGCGAATTAAATGGGGCAATCGATCGCCATTCCAGAAGTGAGCAAAAGGAGTATGATAGGCAAAAGGAAAGAGAAAAACGTCTTGCTAAAGGCCAAGATGGAGGCGGGTCAGAGCCTGGATCTGAATTGGCAGCCGTTCATTCTACAGATCCTGCTATTTCTCCCATGGAAGTGGAAGAACCTCCGGTATTTAGAATTGAAAAAGCCATTCTTGATTTGCTTTTGAATCATGGATACAAGAAGATTATAGCCTCTGAAAAGGTAATTGAAGAGGGGATCTCCAACGAAGCTCAAGAGCTTACCGTAACTCAATTTGTCTTACAGGAATTGGCCTATAATCAGGTTCAATTTCAAAATCCTGTCTATTCTACCATTCTAGATCGAATCCATCAATCTTGGTTGAAGGGAAGGGATGTTCTTTCTGCCGAAGATTTTCTTGAAGCACAAGACGGATCGGCAGAATTGGTGGCGGATCTGCTCTTCGAAAGATATAAGATCAGTAATTGGGAGAAAAAAGATGTATTCGTTCGCAATCCAGATGATAGCCTGGGTCAGTATTCAGAAGATGTAATGCTTCGTTTATTGGACGTATTACTCTATGAGAAATATGGCAAAGAATTCGAAGATTTACCTAAGGACACACCCATAGAAACGCTAAAAAGAGCGATGGAATACAATCAAATGCGTATTAAGATTCAACTCGCTTTGGGCAGAGTGGTTTAGAGTAGAACCAAGAGAATAATTCCGCTAACAAGACAGAGTTTATATGCAAAATGAAGCTTGTGTGCATTTTGACTTTTATTTACCCATCTAGGAAGCTGAAACAAACTGAAATACTGAAGCAGTAAACTCATTCCAAAGAAAATCCATAAATCATGGAGGTGAAAGAAATATACGAGTCCAAGTGCTATAAGACTAGAGGCCACGGAAATTAGACTCAGGTGCTTTGAAAGGCCTTCGAAACCGTTTCTAGCTGGAACAGTTGGATTGCCCAAAACCGTATCGCCTTTCAATCCAACTACATCTTTTACTAATCCCCTTGTAAGCTCAAGAGTGAAAAGATAGATGGAATACGCGACCAAAGCGATGTGTGGATTTTTATAATAAAGGAAGATAGCAAAGAAGGGTAGAAAGCTTAGAAGTGCCTTGATTAGATTGGCAACGACAGGCAGTTTGTTGATTTTATGTGAGTAGGCCCAGAGAGAAGCCGCAAAAACAGAGAAAAAGAGCACAGCTCTCCATGAAACAGAAGAGGCGAGGGTTATACCGAGTAGATTGAGAAATAGATATACGTTTAGAGCGGTAGTTGTGCTCACGATGTGTTCAAAGGCTGTTTGCATTGGCCTATTGATCATGTCTTTTTCTTGATCGTAAAAGTTATTTATAATAAATCCACCGGCTACAACGAAGGCAGTAGACATTACAATTATATGAAGATCGAGATCAAAAAGAGTATGCTTCCAATAAACAGAATCATTGAGAACAAATAAGGCGGTGAGATATTGAGCGAGAACTATGAGACCAATATTCCACCATCTAGCTTGAATTAGAAGCGCAATGGCTTTGAGAATATTTAACCGGCCTCCAGCGCGCGTCATGAATTAAATTCTCTGAATGAGCTCAGGTCTGTATTCGGAAAGTATCTGTGAAGCTTTATTATAATCTTGGGTGAATCCAAGTATAAATCCGCCTCCACCTGAACCGCATAGTTTTAAATAGTAATCTCCACTGTCTATTCCGTTCTTCCATAATTCCTGAAAGTCTTCTGGAATCATAGGACTGAAATTCTCTAAAAGCACCTTACTCAATTGCTTTAGGTTTCGGAAAAGTCCTTTTGGCTCTCCCTTTATAAAGCTCTTAATACAGGCATCGTTGTATTTAGTGAACTGATCTTTAAGCATGGTTCGAAAGCCTTCTTGCTTCATTTTCTCTAAGAATATGTTCACCATATTTTGAGTTGAACCCGGTCTTCCTGAATTAATGAGGAAAATTCCGCCTTTGCCTTCGAGATTTGCAGCCAATTGAATGGTACCTAAATCTTCTCTAGATTTAATTAATATAGGTAACTGTAAATAGGCGATGAGCGGGTCTAAGCCAGAGGATTTTCCGTGGAAATAAGATTCTAGAGAACCCAATATTCTTTTCAATGCTATAAGATCATCTTTGGCAATAGACGCGCTTTGTGAAATTGGATTTAAAGCATAACGACTATAGATAGCGGCTACTAACGCTCCTGAACTTCCTATTCCAAAGCCTTGCGGAATGCTGGATTTAAAATAGAACCCTTCTTCTAAATCTTGCTCAAAAGCAATTAAATCAAAAGCGCAGGGAAGATTGTTTTCTGCTTGAAGTGTCTTTAAATAAGAGAGATAATTTTTAAGAGGTTCTGTAGAATCCGAAGTATTCTGACCTTCTTCAGCTTTTTCGAATCGTCCTCCGTAGTCGTTCAAAGGAATGCTTAATCCCATTGAATCCTTAATTATTCCATATTCTCCAAAGAGGAGAATCTTTGCATAAAAGAGCGCTTCGTTACTTACTTTCATTCTATCCATTTGGATTGAGCACCTATACCAACAGAATCGCAAAGATACTTTGCATTTTCCGAGTATTTGCCAGTCAAATAGATAACCCATTCGGAGAGCTTTTGTTCCTGAGAATCAGGAAATAATAAATGAACATTGGCACCGGCATCTAGGGTAAAACAAACGGGAATATTTGTCTCTTGACGGAAGGCCTTCACTTCTTCGAGAACGGCAAGGGTATTGGGCCGCATAAGTAAATAAGGCGTTGAAGCACTGAGCATTAAGGCATGCAAGGTTAAAGCCTCTAATTCGGTTAGGCGGATAAAGGCTTCAAGGTCTCCAGATTGAAGAATTTGGGTCATTTGAAGACAATGGTCAAAGGCTTGTAATTCTCTTGCCTTTGCAAAAGGATGTCCGATCATAAGGTTGTGTCCTGCGGTTGAGGAAACAGACTTAACCCCCTCATCTATAAGGAGTATATAATCTTTATATGATTTGAAGGTTGGATGGGTTTGCTCTGCAAGTCCAATGGCAAAATGATTGGAAGAGTGGGGAATGTCTGGATGTTCTCCCCATAAACCCACGCTTGAATAAAGCGATCGGCAGGCACTTCCGCTTCCCAGTCGAGCCATTTCAGAGGCCAAAGAAAGATTGGGTTCAGTTTCTCCTCTAAGATTGGAAAGAAGATGGGCAATGCTTAAACTGAGCGCCCCAAAGGCAGATGCAGAACTTGCAATTCCACTGCTGTGAGGAAAGGTGTTTTTTGAACGAATATCGAGTTCAAGTCCTTTTAACTCTGGAGCTAGATGAGAAATACGATGTAAAAACTGCTCTATTTTAGGTTCAAAACTCGTTTTCTTTTCCCCTTCAAAAAGGAAAGAGAATCCAGCGGATGGAGATTCCTTCCACCTTAATTCTGTAATCGTTTTACTTTCAGATAGCGTAAGTGAAACAGACGGATTCATAGGCAATTGCAGCCCTTTCTTCCCCCAATATTTAACCAGAGCAATGTTGGAAGGACAAACGGCTTCTATTCTCATTCGGAGGCTATTTCTGCTAGAGGTGCAATTTTTTTAACCAAACCCTGCAACACTTTACCAGGGCCAAGTTCTACAAAAGTAGTGGCCCCATCGCGCGTCATATTTTGAATGGTTTGAGTCCAACGAACCGCTGCAGTAAGTTGCTCAATAAGTTGTTTTTTAATTCCTTCCGCTTCCATAGAAGCCGCTGCGCTAACATTTTGATATACAGGGCAAATGGGATTGACAAAAGGAGTCTCCTCAATGGCTTTTTTCAATTCTTCTCCAGCCGGAGCCATCAAAGGAGAGTGAAAGGCGCCACCAACCGGAAGAATAAGCGCTCTTCTTGCGCCAGCAGCCTTTAGCTTTTCTGCTGCAGTTTCTACCGCAAGAACTTCGCCTGAAATGACCAGTTGTCCGGGACAATTATAATTGGCCGCTACAACGACACCCTCTATGCTTGCGCAAATTTCTTCTACAATAGTATCTGCAAGGCCTAAAACAGCCGCCATAGTAGAGGGCTGCATTTCACAGGCTTTTTGCATAGCCTTGGCTCTTTTACTCACCAGTCTCAGTCCATCTTCGAAACTCAAGGCACCCGCTGCAACGAGAGCAGAGAATTCGCCTAAAGAATGACCCGCCGTCATATCGGGTTTGAATTTATTTCCTAAAGCGATCACGGCTGCCATAGAATGAACAAAGACAGCAGGCTGGGTTATATCGGTTGCTTTTAATTCCTCAGCGGTTCCTTCGAACATGATTTTGCTCAAATTGAAACCTAGAATGTGATCTGCTTCTTCAAAACGTGCTTTCACTTCAGCTGATAGGTCGTATAAATCCCTTCCCATTCCGCTGAATTGAGAACCTTGTCCAGGAAAAATATATGCTTTTTTCATTCTCCGTAATATTCTACAAAATTATTTTCTGTCTCTTCCAAGCGAACACAATGCAGCGCAGCTTGGTGCTCTGCAATTTTGGATTCAAGTATTTTCCAAATTTCAACGGCAAGAACTTCGGTAGATGCCAACTTACCAATCATAAAGTCAACATCTATGTTTAGGTTTTTATGATCGAGTTTATCTGTAACGTAAACTTTCATCAACCGCTTAAGGTCTACCAAGTTCATGACAAAACCCGTGTCTGGATTTATGGCTCCTTTCACCGTAACGATGAGGTTGAAATTATGTCCGTGGAAGTTTTTGTTCGCACATTTTCCAAAAACTGCGTCATTCTTTTCAACGCTCCAATTCGGATTGAATAATTGATGCGCCGAACTAAATCTTTCGCGGCGCTGAATGTAAACCATATTGCAAATTTTGGACAAAGATAGGATGGATAGAGGGTTGAGATCAATCAACTATATTTGCGCCCCTATAATTTGGAAAATTTAACCAATTAATAATAGAAATGGAAAATGCGATCTACCTAGTACCGATATTAGGAATTCTTGGTCTAATAGTAATGGCAATAAAGGCCAGATGGGTTGCCAAGCAAGACCCAGGCGACGCAACAATGGTTGAACTTGCCGGATATATTGCCGATGGCGCCATGAGTTTCTTGAAAGCAGAATGGAAAGTGATGGGCTACTTTGTCGTAATCGCATCCATCTTATTAGCCTACTCCGGAACTTTAATTGACCATTCTAGCCCACTGATCGCAGTTGCTTTTATTATTGGTGCAGTATTTTCTGCATTTGCAGGTTTCATTGGTATGCGCGTTGCAACAAAAGCCAACGTTCGCACTACCCAAGCTGCTCGAACTAGTTTGGTACAGGCCTTAAAAGTTTCCTTTACAGGTGGTTCTGTAATGGGACTTGGTGTTGCTGGTTTGGCCGTTTTGGGTTTAGGTGGATTGTCCATTATACTCTTTAGCATATTTGTTCCAGAAGGCGAGGCAATTACCGGTGCAGGAATGAAAACAGCCATTGAAGTCTTGGCTGGATTCTCTCTTGGAGCTGAGAGTATTGCGCTCTTTGCCCGTGTTGGCGGTGGTATTTATACCAAAGCGGCAGACGTTGGCGCCGACCTTGTTGGTAAAGTAGAAGCGGGTATTCCTGAAGATGATATTAGAAACCCTGCCACGATTGCAGATAATGTTGGAGACAATGTTGGCGATGTTGCTGGTATGGGTGCCGATTTATTTGGTAGCTATGTTGCAACCATCTTGGCAACGATGGTTTTGGGTCAAGAGATTTCGAGTACAGACAATTTTGGCGGAATGGCTCCTATTCTTTTGCCGATGGTTATTGCAGGTATGGGATTGATTTTCTCCATTATATCTATGGCATTTGTGCGTATAAGCAATGAAAATAGCTCCGTACAAAGGGCTCTCAATATGGGTAACTGGTCTTCTATGTTGATGGTCGTTATCGCTTCTCTACCTCTTACACTCTGGATGTTGCCAGAAACACTTTCGCTACGCGGATTTTCTTTTACCAATATGGACGTTTTCTACGCCATTTTGGTAGGTACTGCGGTTGGCGCATTGATGAGCTGGGTTACGGAGTTTTATACATCAATGGGTAAAAAACCGGTAAATAACATCATCGAGCAATCTTCTACAGGCCACGCAACCAATATTATTGCTGGTTTGGCTTTGGGAATGCAATCAACCGCAATTCCGATCTTGATTTTAGCAGCAGGTATTATTTTTTCCTTCTCTTTTGCAGGTTTATACGGAGTGGCCATTGCCGCTGCAGGTATGATGGCAACTACGGCTATGCAATTGGCCATTGACGCTTTTGGTCCGATTGCAGATAATGCAGGTGGTATTGCTGAAATGAGTGGTTTACCTAAAGAGGTCCGCGAGCGCACCGATAATCTTGATGCCGTTGGTAATACGACTGCTGCAACTGGAAAAGGTTTTGCAATTGCTTCTGCGGCACTTACGGCGCTGGCACTTTTTGCTGCTTTTGTTGGTATTGCAGGCATCGAGAGTATTGATATTTACAAGGCTCCAGTTCTAGCTATGCTATTTGTTGGAGGTATGATTCCATATATTTTCTCTTCCTTGGCAATCGCTGCCGTAGGACGTGCTGCAATGGCAATGGTGCACGAGGTGAGACGTCAGTTTAAAGAGATTCCAGGTATTATGGAATACAAGGCAAAGCCGGAGTACGATAAGTGTGTTGATATCTCAACCAAAGCGTCTATTCGTGAAATGATATTGCCGGGTGCGATTGCACTTTTGGCTCCTGTTTTAGTTGGATTTGGTTTCAAAGATGTTTTCCCAGAAACTTCTTCTGCAGAAATGTTGGGTGGTTTGTTGGCTGGTATTACCGTTAGCGGTGTTTTGATGGGAATCTTCCAAAACAATGCAGGTGGCGCTTGGGACAACGCTAAGAAATCTTTTGAGCAAGGTGTTATGATTGATGGAGAAATGCAGTATAAAGGCTCGGAAGCGCATAAGGCATCGGTAACTGGAGATACAGTTGGAGATCCGTTTAAGGATACATCTGGTCCTTCTATGAATATTCTAATTAAGCTGTCTTCTATTGTTGCGCTCATTATTGCGCCACATATCGCCGATAGCGGATCGCATGCTACAGTGAATGAAGAAGGCTATTTTTTGAATGTACAGGAATTGAATATCGAAACGGATCCCAAAGCGAATACCATTGCCGTTGTTACAGGTCAAGGAAAAATTGAGGGTGTATCGGTTGAATTGTTGCATATGGGTATAAATAATGGCTCTGTTGTAGACTTGGCTTTAGTTATTGTAGACGAACGTTTGGTTCCAGTATTAAACGGAGTTCAATCCATTGAATTTGGCCCAGAAGAGGAGTCTTATATGGAAGGTGGATTCTATTATATAAATGGTGTGACTTATCTAAGTGAGTTAGGTCAGCGCAAGGCCGTTTTTCGTTTTAAAATGAATGAGTCTGGGAAGTCGGTTTCAGGTGAGTTGAAGATTTACGAAGAGTAGTCGAGAAATAATCTATAGAAAAGGGGATCATCGCTAGATGATCCCCTTTTTTTGTAGCTAGCTACTTGGCGAAATATTTCGATATACATTCTTTCCATGTTGGAATGCGCTTATTGGATTCTGATTTTCTTCCTTTAGATAGGAATTCAAATTGCTTGCATTCAGCTTTGGTATAGATACATCCCCAAGGGAGTTGGATGGCTTGGGTTTGAGGTTTCAATGTGTAAGCAGGAACAAGCGAAACGATGCGATACCGGCAAATCGTACTAGATCTAAACTATTGTATTTTACAATCAACTAAAGGAGTAATAACTTGCCGTTGGATTATGTTGGATTGAGCATTTTATCTGCTCGCATAGGCGATACAGTGCATAGCCTTGCCATCAGAGCTTGTTAGATTCACCGACAAGACTGTTGCCTTCACTAATAGATTCTCTTGGCGCAAAAGAAGGTCCTCAGAAGAGAACACCAGCTTCTGTTTTTTAAAACTATATATGATGCGCAATCAACAGCTACTGCTTGCTATAAAGAAGGTATTAGAAAACATCAATAGATAGCGATTGCTCTGCTGACATAGGTGTTGGCTCGACACACGCAGCTGATAGGTGCACCAATATAAATGATCTCCGGATCGACAATAATGTCCCGTTGACTGCGACAATACTGCGGATGAGTAAAACACCACTGAAGTGAAAACCGAACTGCATTTTTCCTCGACTAACAACAATAGGCCATTGGCCAATATGGATGTTGAGCTGACTCACAACTATTTAGAAGGGTTATGGTGCAGAAAGATAGGCTGTAAACCAATAGAGATAGAGTGCGTTAGATTTTTTATCGGCCTTCTTGAGTTGGGCAGACAGAAGGCCAAATGTTTGGAAAGCCAAGAGAAAGGAGTTCTTTAGGAAGTATGATTGGCGCAAGAGCGCTTGTGGAATTGGATTGTGGCGAGAGATTTATTATAAGCTAGTATTGGGTATTCTTTTGAGGCTGATAGGTGGATGGATTGCATCTGTATTGCATATGGGGGGTGAACATTGAGGTTTTGTATTGGGCCCTAGTCCTAGGGCTCTACCCTAGGACTAGTTAGGGCGCCCCTTCAAGGCTTGGTGAAAGGTGGCTGACTGTTTTTTAGGTGGATGCCTGTTGAAGATTCACCTTAAACGTGCCATTCAAGACAAATCGGAATCCTACTCATCCATTCATCCTATAAATCTGTGATCAGACGAGGGAAAGGCCCAACTGTGTTACATTATATAGTTAGGAAAGAAAAGCTCAACGAAGGAGCTACATTTAACGTCTATATAAAGGAAAGTTCTACAAACATAACGAAATTGAAAATCCACATTCAAAAAGGCCCTTTGTTCTTGCTGCCCTTTTATGGTAGTACAAGCGAAAGGAAACGAAGGCAAGGAATATGCGTTGAGGCAAACGGTTCATTTGTTTCGTTAGCAGAGCCGCAATGCATTGCGGCTCTGCTTTTTTTGTTTTTAATCAAGGAAAATCCGTTCATCATAAAAATCAAAGTTCAGACAAAGGGTCTTGTGTTAAATTTTCTATGAACAAAAAAACCACTCAACCAATCGCTTATATTTATCGTTATAATTAAGGATAATGCTACAAAGGCATTAAAAATGAAAAAATGGATATTTTGGTTGTGTTTTCTCCTGCTGCCCCTCTTCGGAAGGGCACAGGAAAATCGTATAATAAATGGCGGGTTTGAGGAGCTTGATACAACAACCTATGGGTTTGGTCAACTAAGATTTGCAAAACCTTGGCAAGGCATAAAATCTACAGACCTATTTTCAGGTTTTCAGAATCCCACTGCCTCATTTGGGGTGCCCTGCAATATTATCGGTTGTGCCATACCGTATCAAGGTGAAAGTTACGCTGGCGTAGGAACGGCGAAAGAATCTCGTCCCATAACGGATCCATATGGATTTTATCATGCAGAACATCTCACACAAAAGATAAAAAGCAAACTACGAAGAGGGGCGGTCTATCGATTTTCCTTCCAAACCATACAATCCGATACTTCTTTAGGCTATTTTGAAAATGCTTTTGTGCTTTTTAGTAAAGAAGACCCATCTATTCTTTTAGATTGGCAATTTAAAAAGCTGTATGCAGATCATTCTCGCTATTTCCCCTTTAACACCGATACACTTCAATGGCAAAAGGCAGAATATACCTTTACCGCCAATGGTGGAGAGCAATATATAATCTTTGGCATTCTAGACTCTGCTAATTTTTTTATTCCCTATAGTCTACCGTTGCCAGCATATCAAGGCAGAGAAATAATAACCACCTACTACTACATAGACGATGTA
>Ga0222632_1000135_pt1 | contig 53385 bp, 42 predicted proteins | sample AntAcemetageno46_FD_179828 | JGI IMG/M metagenome (GOLD analysis project Ga0222632, IMG submission 179828) | Saline water microbial communities from Ace Lake, Antarctica - #46 | ecosystem: Environmental > Aquatic > Non-marine Saline and Alkaline > Saline | place: Antarctica: Ace Lake | collected...
GGATCGCTCTTCGCCAGCTCGATAAGCTGCTCTTTTGTCGGGCGTTTTCGCTTCACGAAGATCAGCTAATACCATAATATTCATAGTACAAGTGTTTTCTTCACTTTCTTGACCTGAATAGTTACCAGAAAACCCACTAAAAACCAAAAAGGCGTGTGGTCATCCGGAACGGGCGAATAATCCTAACTCGACCCATCAAAGAGACAAAGTGGCCACTTTCTCGAAGAAAAAGTGGCGGAGCGGACGGGACTTGAACCCGCGACCTCCGGCGTGACAGGCCGGCGCTCTAACCAACTGAGCTACCGCTCCACGGTATGGTAATTTGTCAGGACAAACTGCCTTGGTTAGGGGAGCGGGATTCTAGGCGCGGAATAAAATCTGCGCAACAAAAAATATGAAGGAAATCCGTTGCTTTCGGACCCTTTCTGATGAAAAGTCCCGTCCCCTCCCGAGAAGCGTTTTGGAGGACGACTTTTTACCCTACTAAAGACCATGAACGTGATTGATAAAATCGAGCGCGAGCAAATGAAAGCCGAAGTCCCTGAATTCTCTCAGGGCGACACCGTGAATGTGCATTCCCGCGTTGTTGAAGGTGGTAAAGAGCGTATCCAGATTTTCAAAGGGATCGTCATTGGCCGTCGGGGTTCAGGTGTCAACGAGGCGTTCACGGTTCGAAAGATTTCCAATGGTGAAGGCGTCGAGCGTGTCTTTCAAATCCACTCTCCGAAAATGGCGATGATTGAAATCCTCAAGAAGGGCAAGGTCCGCCGCGCGAAGCTCAACTATCTCCGCGACAGGGTCGGTAAGGCGGCGGTCAACGTAAAGTCCAAGGTCGTCCAGAAGTAGTCACGATCACTTCAACGAATCTTTTCAAGGAAGACGGCGGTTACCTCCGCCGTTTTTTTATGTCCTCGCGGCTTGTCTCAGGCTTCTGATATTGCCGAGCCAGGTGCAGGCAATCGCTCCGATGAGTCCGCAAAGCCCCAGGCTGAGGGTGATCGGATGCATCTCCTCACCGCCGGAATGGAAGCTTTCAATCATGACGATCATGGTAGTGAGGAGATAAATCGCCGCGGTGATTGATCCAAAAATCCACCTTCCCCTTGCGGACTCGTTATCAAATGCGAGCGAGGCGGGAATGGCCGAGGCGAGCAGCCCGATTCCGCCGAGCAGGACCGGAGTGGAATCGAGCGCGAAAGATCCGGCAATAAGCGTGACCCCAACGAGAACTCCCCCGCCCACGGCAAGGCCGAGCCATTTTTCCGAAGTCTTGAGCGCGAGACGGGCGGAACTGTCGAGGAGGATGAGAAAATTTCCGATCCCCGGAGCGAGCCAAATCCACATCACGAGCGTGAGCCAGAGAATCGCGAGAACCCCTCCAAGAATCGGACTGACCCGCTCAAGGAGATTTCGACTGACCTGATAGGCGACGTAGAATCCAATGATGATCATCCATTGCCGCCCGCCGGTGAAGCGCTGCATGAAGAAACAGTAGGAAAGATAGAGACGATAGAATCGGGATCTCGCCTTGAAGGACTCGATCAACCCTTCCCGCGCCATCTCCGCTTCGGGGTCGAGACGGAGCGCCTCCCGAAAGTGAGTCTCCGCCGTCTTGTGGTCGCCCCGCTGCAACGCGCTCCAGCCGGCATTGATATGAGCAAAGCTGTTCTCAGGATCTGCGGCCAGTTGTTGCTCGACGGCATGCTGGTTCTCCTCTGCCCGGCCCTGCATTCTCAGGGCGTGGGTCAGAAGGTTTGCGGCAAGGCTGTGATCGGAGTCGGCACTGAGAGCCCGGCGACTCCATTCCTCCGTTTCCGCCCAGCGCTCCATGATGCAATAGGCATTCGCTTTCGCAGCGAGGGCGAGAGCGTCTTCCGGATCAAAACCGATCGCCGTTTCCGCAGCTGAGAGTGCTTCTTTCCCCTGCCGCAAATCAGCGAGGATGAGTGACTTCACCGAGTGGTAGTAGCCTTCATCCGCCCGCAGCCGGATCGCCTCACCAATCGATTCCAGCGCCTGCTTCCGTTTTCCTTCCTGACTGAGTTGGCAAAGAGCAAGGCGGCTGTAAATGAAATCATTTTCCGGCTCCTGTCCAAGTGCAGAGTAGAAGCAGGCTTCAGCCGCTTCAAGGCGCCCCTGTTCCTGAAGCAACAAGCCGTGGGCCAACTCGCTCATTTCTGGATCCCGAGGTAGTCGAGGATGTCATCATAGAACCCGCTCTGATTCGCGTAGAGCGCATAATTTTTCGCACTCTCGAACCATTTCCGGGTGCTCGGCTTCACTTGTTTCGCCGTTTTCATGAGCTGCTTCTGAGTGACGGGAACGATCTTTCCAGACTTCATCGCTTCGGCGAGAGAAACTTCGATGGCCTGATCGAAGGTCGCCTTGATGTCTGCGCCCGAGAACTCTTTGAGCCGCTTGGCGAGGGAGGCGGGGTCAAGGTTGCTGACCGGTTTTCCATCCGCCATGATCTTGACAATCTCGGCGCGGGCCGGTTCATCGGGGGGAGGCACAAAGATGAGGCGATCAAACCGGCCGGGACGGAGGAATGCCGAGTCGAGATGCCAGGGGGCGTTCGTCGCGCCGAGAACGAGGACGCCATCGTTTTTGGCCGATTCCCGATCCAGCTCGGCGAGGAACTGATTGATGAGAGTCCTTCCGGCAGAAGTCCGCATGTCTTTCCGATCCGCCGCGAGAGCGTCAACTTCGTCAAAAAAGAGGACGGAAGGTGCGTTGCGGCGGGCCAGTTCAAAGATTTCGTGCAGCTTTTCTTCCGACTTTCCGATCCACATATCGAGGATTTGATGAAGGCCGACGCTTAAAAATTTGGCGTTAATCTCCCCTGCCGTGGCTCGGCTGATGAGAGTTTTTCCGCAGCCTGGAGGTCCATAGAGGAGCACGCCGCCGCCCGCCTTTTTGCCGTATGCCTCGAAGAGTTCGCGATTCTCCATCGGGTAGAGAATCTTCATGCGAATATCCTCCTTCACCGCCTCCATCCCGCCGACTCGATCAAAATTGGTGTCGGGGTTTTGCTCAAATTCGAGTTCGAGATCCTGATCGTCGTCGAACGGGTCGTCTCCAAAATCCTCTTCAAAATCGGAGTCATACATTGCTCCGGCCTGAAAATCGTTCTGCTGCATCGCGGTCGGCTTTTTTTCCCCGCGCTGCGCTCCACTGCCGCCGGCCTGGCGACCACCGGCCTCCCTGATGCGCTTAAGGAGGGACTCATCCGCGAGCGAAGCGTCGATCCCGAGAGCATGATTGTAGGCCTGCCGCGCTCCTTTTCCATCCGACTCGCCTAAAAGCAACTTTGCTTTGAGAATCAACGCAGGGGCATGCCCGGGATATTCACCGAGGAGCTGCTCAAGCCGCAAGATCGCCTCCGATGATTTTCCTTCCAACTCAAGAATCTGAGCGAGCTGAGTTCGGGCAACCGGATTCCCCGCCTCGAGCTGCAAAGCTTTTTCGAATGCCGCGCGCGCTTCCTCAAAATGAAACTCTTCGAGGTAGGCCTGCCCCAGCATAAGGACGATGGGGAGGTTGTCGGGTGAAACCGAAAGAGCCTGTTTGAGAGATTGAATATCGGCCATCGAAAAAGAGGGAGTGATGAAATGAAACCGATAGCAGTCCGCGAAGCAAGCCCCGAAGTAACCCTGAAAATCGCAAGCTCAAACAAGACGCGGAAACTCAGGCAGCCCGACAGTCGGAAAATACTGCAATCCGCGCGGCGATATGCCATCTTGTCCAGAACTCTCTGATGATTTTTCGAATTCTCATCTCTGCCCTCTTTTCGGCGCTGCTCTTTTTTGAGAGCGCGGCGGGAATATCGGCGGGCGATGAGGAGCCCCTTTTCGAAGTTCTCTTCACCCGTGATGGCGTCGCCTTTGCGGGGACCGTTGATACTGAGGAGAATGCGCTCATTCTCGCAGAATTCGTGAAAGCGATCCGGCCTGATCTCAAGATTCTCAACCGCGGGCTTAAGATCGATGCCAATGCGGAGATGCCCTCCCTCTCCGATCTGAAAAGTCTCCTCGCGGAGTTGGGTATCGCAACGCATGAAGGACGATTCAGCCTCTACGAAGATTCGCTCATCATTGGTGGCATGACAGACAGCCGCATCACCTTGACGGCTCTCCGGATTCGTCTCGAACCTTTTCTCACGGGTCGGGAGTTCATTAATCGTCTTTGTATCGTGAGCAAAGACGACATGCCGAAGCTCTCGATCCGACTGTCGAGCGGCGAGACTTCAGGGCCGCTTCTCGATTTTGATGTCGCCCCCACCGCTGCCGAAGCCTTCGAACCTCCCGGTCTTTCGATCGCGAACTTGTTTCCCATGATCCTCACCTTGAGCGATCTGTCGCGCCTCACCGGGAAACCATCAATGACAGAGGCGGGCGGATCGCAAGCGCCTCTGCAAGCGGTCCCGTTGCTTCAGGTCAAAAACATTGGAGGCCGACAGGCTCCCCCCGTCCTCGGCATGCTTCGCGCGATTCCGGCCGAGCCACAACCAACCTACGTACCCCTTCCATCGATCTCCTACACCCACAGCACTTTTCTTCTTCAGGCGAATCAGGAGCCGTCGATTGAATCCGTCGTGAAACAACTTTCGACTCCACCGCTGGCCGGTCATACCGTATTGATCCGACCGGTGAAAAGTTCCTCGCAGTCGAGCACCTTCGGCGACTACCTCGTTGAAAAACGCGGCGAAGCGACCCGCGAGCTTCTTGTCGGTCGGGGAATATCGGCCGGACTCATGACAATTCAGACCGTCGAGGATCAATCGAGGGCCGACACCGGTGAAGTGAGGCTTGTCGTAAAAATTCCGCCGGCGGTTCCGGAGGAAGAGATCACTGAAGAAACGGTGACAGCGGCGAATCCAACCGACGATGCGACCGGAGAAACACGAGTCATCATCGGACTGCCCCAGGGGCCGGTGAGATGAAGAAAGGCAGTCGCGAATCTTGAATTGCCTTCGCCACTCGCGATGCCCCGAATCACCCCTGCTCAATACTCATCGTGAGCATTTTGAGGGCATGAGAGTAAGAGGCGACGTAGGAACGTGGCACCGCGAGATCGTAGGTCTTCCATCGATTCTCTCGCTAACTCAGCAAGGTGTAGACCCAGCTTGTGTGTCCGAAATTGTCATTCAAAAACAAGTCGATATCATCCCGCGAAAGAGACTCCTGGTTAAGTTCCCCGGGGGAAAGATGCATCACGAGGATCGTCCCGCAGCGATCATTTTCGAAGCCGCAGGTGATCGAAAATTCGCCGCGATGAAACCGAACCCCGTTTGTGATCAGGCCGGGGATCTCGATCGTTCCGGTCGGCCCACCATATCGTTTCACGCATTGTGAGTAGGACTCTCCTAGTCGCGCTTCGCTTTGCTGAGGCAGGCCGAGGACGATTCCGAAGAGAAGCAGAGGAAAGACGGTCTTCGAAAACTGCTTCCAGAAAAGTTGCGCTCGATTCGGGATTCTTCCTCTCATGTCATCAACTCCATCATCTTGTTTCGTGGAACAGTATTCCGCCTCACTTTCCCTCACTGGGAAAGCAAAGCCTGTTCCACTTGATATGGAATTGTGACGAAAGTTTAACTTTAAGAGAAGTGCAAAACCGGCGGAGCCGCTACGGGATCACGGATTGCGCTCGGCAGAAAAGACATTTCCCGTTGGTTTCTCCGGAAGAGTGGCCCGCCATTCGTCGAGTTTCTCCATCAAATCCGAAACGACTTCCGGCTTCGCCGCCGCGAGGTCAGTTTCCTCCATCGGGTCGCGGGCAATATCGTAGAGAACCCGGTGAGAGAAATCGTCGCTCACGAGGATCTTCCAGTTTTCATGAACGACCACCCATGCCGTCCAGTGATGCGGCTTACTCTTGGAGGGCAGACCTTTCGCTCCGGTTTTCCAAAAGAGTGGTTTCTCCCGCGTCGACGCCTTCGCCTCTCCGGTGAGAACTTTGACTTGGCTCAATCCGTCCGGCGCATAACCATCCGGAAGCTCAGCTCCGGCGACGTCGAGAAAGGTTGGCAAAAGATCGACCGCGGAGATCAACGAGACATCATCGATTTCCCCCGCCGGAATTTTCCCGGGCCAACGCGCGAGGAAGGGCACATTGATCCCGCCTTCGAAAAGGGAAGCTTTGTAACCTTTCCGACCTGCCGTGATCCCTTTGGCTGCGCCAATCCCCCATCCTGCGCCGGTTGCGGTGTCGTATTGAAGCGCCAACTCCGCATCCGGAGCACCCCGCGCCGGACCGTTGTCGGAGCTGAAAATGACAAGGGTGTTGTCTGCAACGCCGAGTTCATCCAGTTTATCTAACACTGTCCCAATTCGATCATCAGCATGGGCGAGGACGGACGCAAAAATCCGGTCCGCCGGATCTTCAATCTCCCGCACCCACCACTCGTATTTCGGCACGGTATGAAAAGGCGTGTGCGGTTCATGAATCCAGAGATTCACAAAGAAGGGCTTTCCTTCCTCCACCGAATTTTCGATGAAGCGGTTTGTGTGCATCGTGTCTTCGTTCACCGGCATTTGCTCGCCCGAGCAGTTGAACGCGCCGTAGATGTCGTAGCCATATTCCGCCGGAGTCGGAGAATCGGGGATCATGTTATTCGCGAGGTGCCATTTTCCGAAATGAGCAGTCCGATACCCTGCCGCTTGCAACATCCGCGGGAGCGACGGGGCCGCCGTGTCGAGCCAATCGGGCATGCCGCGCTTTTCATTACTCGGGACCCAGGCAAAGTGGCCGTCGATGTTGTATCGCGCCGGGAAATGCCCTGTCATGACGGCCGCCCGACTCGGCGAGCAGACGCCGCTCGCGACGGTGAAGCGATAAAAATCCGTGCCCTCTGCCGAGAGCCGGTCAATGTTCGGAGTCTTCACATAGGGGTGACCGTGGCAGCTCAGGTCGCCCCACCCCCAGTCGTCTGCGAAGATGAAAACGATGTTCGGCTTTTCAGCAGCCGGTGTTTCGACAACAGCGAGAGCAAAAAGAGCGAAGAGAAGACGGGGGAGCAATTTCATTTAGTTAATCAGCGAACAAGAGATACTCCGAAACGACTTCAAATCTCACGCCCTCATCCAAAAGAATTGCGTCACCACCCTATTCCCGACCGAGCTGGTCATTCATCGCATTTTGCTGACGGGCAATATCGTTCAGGGTGAGAACACCGAGAAGACGGTTCGGATCGGTCGCACTCACGACCGGCAACTGGCGAATGTCCGCTTTCACCATCCGCATCGCCGCGTCCCGGATCGAGGTTTCCGGGGTGATTGTTTGCACCTTCTGTTCGGCGATGAGATCGCGAACCGTGAGTTCAGCCGGGGCGTTTTCCTGTTCCTCCAACTCGTGCTGCATGACCATGCCGAGAAACCCACGACGCGAATCCACCTCGCCCTCGACGACCGGGTAGCTGCGGCGCAGGCGATCCGAACCGGCCCGGAGGCGTTTCAGCGCCTCACGCGGAGTCTCTCCTGCGCTCACGGTGATCAGGTCGTAATGCATGATCGTGCTCACGGGGAGATTCCGGTAATCCTGAGCCCCGCGATACGTCGGCATCTTCCGTAGTGTGACCCGGTCCTGAATCAGGATTGCATTGTAAATCGGCACCTTTCGCAGCCAACCGGAAATGCTATAGGCAAGAATGTTGCCCGTCATGAGAGGGAGAATCAGGGAGTAATTCCCCGTCATTTCAAAAATGATGAAAAGCGAAGTGAACGGGCATCGGATGATCGCCGCGAACATCGCCCCCATCCCGAGGAGAACGCAGGCACCGACGATCCGGTTTCCTTCTTCATAGGGGTTCAGTCCCGACCACTCCGCAAACTGTAGTGAGAGAAGTCCCCACAGCGCTCCTAACATGGCCCCAAAATACAGCGTTGGTGAAAAAAGCCCGCCGCTTCCTCCCGTTCCATAACAAACCACCACGGCGATGAGCTTTGAGACTAACAGAATCACTATCGCCCCAACGACGAGCTTCGATTCAAAAGCGAGTTCGAGACTTTCGTAACCGATGCTGAAAACCGTGTTTTGCGGATCCCCGAAGGCACCGGTCGCAAAAAAAGCACCCGTCCCGATCACGCCGACGAGAAGTCCACCGAGCGCAGGCTTGATGAAATTTGGAATCTTGAGCCGCTCCGCACACCACTGCCGGAATCCTAAAATTGAACCGGTGAAAAAATGCCCGATCACCGCCGCCGAGACTCCCATCGGGATCGCGACGAGCATCCACCAATGGACGCCGTGTTGGTCCCCGAGGTGAGCCTGAAGAATCGGATCCTCCCCGAGAAGAATCCGCGAGATCGCATCAGCCGCGACGACCGCGATGACGATTCCGGCGAGAGCCTTCGTGCTGAAGTCATCGAGGATTTCCTCAAAAACAAAGAGGATCGCTGAGATCGGCGCATTGAACGCGGCCGCAATTCCCGCGGCAACTCCGACCGGAACCATTGCCTGGACGCGAGCCTTCGCGAGGCCGAAAGTTCGCCCGAGCGATGACGCGATCGCCGCGCACATGTGAACCGTCGGCCCCTCGCGCCCGAGACTGTTGCCGCCGCCGACGTAGACGGTGGTGAGAAAAAACCGCCAGAGCGCGATTTTGAAGGGGATCTGTCCAAATTCATTGTAGAACGCCGCCTTCGTCTGCGGAATCCCACTGCCGACGCAACCGGGCGCCCAACGGGTCACGACGATGCCGACAATGAGTCCGGCCACGGCCGGTATCCACGGCATCACAAGCCACCAGGGAACGCCCGCGCTTTCCCAATGGTGCGCGAATTCCCAGGCAAGACCGAAGACTCCGTGGATCGAAAGGTGAATCCCGACTGCGGCGAGACCACAGAGAAGTCCGGCGACGAGGCAGAGAATGATAAATCGCTGACCTTCCGAAAAACGAGCCCGGAGCCATTCGCTCAGGGAGCGCCGTGAAAAAGGAAGTCGAGCCGGTTCGTCGGGAGCCGCCGGTCCTTTCGTCGGCTCGTCTCCTGACGATTGGGTTGACTGACTTTCCATGATCTTTTGAGGCACCGGCGCGATTAGCCTCGCGGATGCTCATCGTCGGGGAAAGCTCCCGCAGGTCAAGCGATTAGCCCGATTGAGAGGAATTGCAAAATCCCGTTGCACCTTTCCCGGGTTGCCGCTTCTCTTCTGCATGGGAAAGGACGAGGAGGAAATCGAAAAAATGAACTACGCGGTGCTGAATTCCGACGAAGTGAGCACGGTCGAAAAACTCGAAAAATACACCGGCGAAATTCGGTGGTCATTCTAAAGCCCCATTTCGACGCCGGCAGTCTCATTTGGGTCAGCGAAGAACTCGTCCTCACCGAGGTGGGTCAAGCGATCACCGAAGACGAATCCAACAGGGTTGAGTCATGGAAGCAACAGGGTTTAGTCCTCATTCCCTCCAAACCCCACGCCAGCTACTGGGCCGAACTCGACGCCGCTTTCCGCGCGCTGGTCGTTTCACCGTTTGTGCTCATCCAGCCGCTGGCAGATGAGATTGCGTAGAACATGAGACCAACTCGCAACTGGTCGTGGTGATTTGTAGTCGCCACCCCGTTTTGCCGGGCTTCTGCCGATAGCGATTGAAAATCACCACTACCCCGCGACCTGAGCCGAAGCATCACTTCTCAACCGGCTTACCTGCTTCGGTCCAGCCGAGGTAACCGGTGTTGAGGTGATACAGTTCTGTGAAATTCAGCGCTTCGAGAACGGGAAGGGAGGCTCCGCTGCGAGCTCCGCTTCGGCAATGGACGAGGTAGGGCTTCGCAGGATCGAGTTCGCCCACTTTCGCGGCGAAATCAGCACCTTTGAAATCGATGTTCACCGCTCCGGCGAGATGCCCTTCCGCAAATTCCTCCGGCGTCCGCACATCGAGAATGACGAGACCGGCCTTCGAAGCGACCAGTTCCGCCGCCTTTTCCGCATCTACATCGACCGTGCCAGACGCCGCAACTTCCTTCGCCTCGACCGGGGCAGTCGGGTCGCCCCCGCAAGAAGTGAGGACGATAGAAACGAGGATGAGAAACAAAGGAAGTAACTTTTTCATAGACCAAAGATACTCATCGATTTTCAGCTTAGCGAGCAAGAGCGCATCACGCGATGAAGATTCAGCAAGCAAGGCTCACTGACGATAATTAATCTCGATCCCGATCTCGGCGAACTTTTCCCGCATCCGCGCATCGATGAGATGAAGCGGACGGTCATCGATCAGCGTGGCAAGGGCGCGATTTTCCACGAGGGCAACGAGATCAATCCGACCGCCCTCTTCGCTCAGTTCACGAAGGGAATCCGGGAGAGCGAGCAATTCCGGGCCCGTCGGCTCGACCGGTGGCTCCCCCACATTCGTTCGCTCCGTTTCGGCAATGCCCCGCCGCAATTGGTCATTGTATTCCTCGACGCGCCCGTTGTAGGCGGTGGCCTCCGCTTCGTATTGATCAATCGCGGCATTGAACTGCTTTACCTCTTCGTTGTAGGCCAGTCGCCTCGCTTCGAAGCGATCTATTTCCTCCGCGATACTCTCGGTGTCTTTTATCGCCCGATCCGTCTCTTGCAGAAAATCCCCTACCGGGTAGCCCGCTTTCTCCGGCTCATCGAGGTGCATGAAAAAATAAACGACGAGAAGGGCGTCGCGATACTCACTGACCGTCCCCGTCCATCTCGCGGGCGGCCCGGTTTCCATCGCGGGTATCGCGGCGTCCAAATTCGGCCGTTCCGGAAAACTCGGCGTTGCCATGCTGGATTGCGTTTTCACGACCTGATCGGGTTTCATCAGAAAATGCGAGGGCGGCATGACGTCTCCGACGCTCCTTCCGCCACTGCGATACTCCCGTTCAAGACGTTCTTTCAAGCCGCGCTCGGCATTGCGGAATTCGAACCGCCCACTTTGATACGGCAGGGCGGAAACGTATTCAGCGATGCCTTCGGAAAACCAGGTTGGGAGAACGGGAAGGTAGCGATGCATGACCTGATGAACGATTTCATGCACCAGCGTTGTCGTGTCGCTTCGCTTTCGCAGGGTGAGCTGACTGCCGAGCCGCTCTGCTCCGAGGGAAGAATAGGGAACGAGAAGCCGCTGTTCGTCGCCGAGGTACAATCCGACAACGCGCTGCCCTGGAATCGACGGCATCCTCGCGTTCGCGATCCGTTCAAACTGCCCGTCGCCCATGAACCAACCCTGAAAGTGAGTTTTCTCCGTCGGCGGAGCAAAAACGAGGCCGTGGGGAATCGCGCTGAGCGCTTCGAAAGTGCCTTCATAAACCCGCGCCGCCTCTGAGATAAAGGCCGCTGAGACCGGCGCTTCGGTCTCGAAAGAAAAGTTCGGCGTCGCGTAGTGATTGGGGCCGCCGGTCACCTCGATTCTGTCGGGAGCGAAAGTTTCCTCCGGAAGATCCTCCGTCACGTACGAAAACCAATCGACCGCGAGGGTTTCAATCAGCTTCTGATCCGGCTCACTCAAGCGGTCGAGAGGCACGATCGCCTCGCGCCCCGAAGTGAGCTTCAGGACAACCGCATCCGTTTCGATTTCCACGAGCGCCGCTTCCAATTCGCGACCGTCCGAACTCGTCCAGGTACGCACCTCTTCATTCGCGCTCGCGAGGAGGACTCCAAGGAGCCAGCAAACGCCCACGGCGAGGCTCTGCAATGGCTGGAGGAAGGACCGTTCGTTCATCAATGCGGAAATCATGGAGAAGTCGCGCATTTTCGTCCAGCCAAATTCCATCCCGCGACCTTTTGCTGGCGCAAACGATTGTCCCCTCCTACGGTTCGGCCCCCATGAACATTTCTGAACTCGCCCAACATCTTGGCGTCGCCGTGAGCACGGTCTCGCGTGTGCTGAGTGGGAATGCGGCGAAATATCGCATCAGTGAACAGACCGTTCGGCGTGTCGAGGCAGCGGCGGAGGAATTTCAAGTCGTCCCTGACCCGCTCGGGGCCGGGCTCCGGCGCGGCAAGCCCGGGATGATCGGCCTTCTTGTCCCGGACATCACGAACCCGTTTTTTTCGACGATGGCAAGAGCGATTGAGTTGCGCTTCCGCGAGACCGGCATCGCGGTGCAGCTATGCGACTCGGCTGAGGACACCGAAACGGAGTTGCTCCTCCTTACAAAACTTCTTTCACGCCGACTCGACGGAATGATCCTCGCTCCCGTCGGCGAGGTCTCCGACGGTTTAAAGAAGGCCCTTTCCAACTCGTCGATGCCAATCGTGCTACTCGATCGACTTCTCCCCGGGATTGAGGTTCCGTCCGTGTCGCTTGATAATCGTGAGGCAGGCAGGCTTGCCGCGTCCCATCTCCTCGAACTCGGTCACCGCCGCCTCGGCTGCCTCCGCGGAGATCCCGGCTCGGTCTCAGATCGCGAGCGGATGGAAGGAGTGGCCGATGCGCTTCGCGAACGCGGCCTCGGGCAAGGGAACCTGCTGATTGCCGGCGAAGGCTATACGCGGGAGGATAGTCTCGCCGGGGCGGAAATTCTCCTCGCCGAGCCGGGCCGACCCGACGCCTTGATTTCCCTGAGCGGTCAAGGCGTCCTCGGCATTCTCGAAGTGAGCCGCCGCCTCAACCTTTCCATTCCCGGAGATTTCTCGCTCCTCGCGTTCGACGAGCAGCCCTGGTCCGCGCTCATGCAACCACCGATCACGACGATTGCCCAGCCGATTGAAGAGATGGCGGAAAAAGCGGCTTTTCTTTTAAACACGTCTCTAACGGAACCACAAATCGTCAGCACAAACGACTCCGCCGTATTCCGCGCCACGCTCTGTGAGCGGGAATCCGTCGCGCGGGTTTCGTCTTAAGTCGGCAACGTTTCCTCAAGAAATCGGAACAACTCCTCTGAAGCGGAATCGCCTTGAATGCCCAACTCGCTATTCAAGCGCTCGTGATTCGTGTCCAACTTGCCATGCACCGTGACTGGAATATCGGCCCCCTCTAAAACCGCCTCAAACCGCCGCGCCTGTGCGGTCGTGTCAGGATTACCGGAGAAGTAGAGGATTAGAAACGGCGGAATCTCTTTTCCCTTTGCGATGTGAGTCACAGCCGAATATTCGAGGTGTTTGTCAGGGTCATCTTCGAATTTCTGACGATGCCCGAAAGTAAAGGGTCGGCCCCCATACAAATCCTGCCGCATCTCGGCGGTGAGGATGATTTTCGGAATATCGTAGGTGTCACCATCTACCGCGATGCAGCCTCGAATGACATGAGGGGGCACTTCCGCTTCCTCCACAAATTGATGATCCGAGCACACGAGTGCGGCAAGTTGCGCGCCTGAAGAATGCCCTCCGACCACAATTCTAGTCGGATCGCCGCCAATCTCTTTGATATGGCGATAGACCCAGCCAAGCGCGCTCGATACATCTCGGATCAGTTCGCCCATCGTCACTTCCGGAAGAAAACGGTGGTTGATCGAAACGAAAACGCATCCCGTTCCGGTGAAGGCCGCCGGCTTCAAGCCGACATCGCTTTTGTCCCCCTCGATCCAACCACCGCCATGAATCCAGAAGATCACGGGACGAGCCGCTCCGTCTGTTTCTTCCGGAAGGTAGAGATCGAGAACGTGCCTTTCGTGACCGGAATCAAGATAGGGAAGATCTGATTTTTTCGTCATCGAGGATGAAGTCTCACCGTCTAACATTCGCACCGTTCAGCCTTCCACTTTTCCGCCGGGCGACTTCTTCTCACGAAACATAAGCGTGAAGAGAACGAGGATGACGACGAGGTAGGCCACCGGCAGCATCCAGAATTGCTTCCATTCCGCGAAGGACGCTTCCTCGCCCATGATCTTCGTTGCGTAGTAGCCGCAGAGAACCTGGGAACTGATCAGAAAAGCAATCCCCTGAGTGAACACCGTCAAAAGCCCCTGCGCTTGGGCGCGAATATTCTCATCCACATTGCGATCCACGTAGAGATAGCCTGACACAAAAACAAAGTCGTAGGAAAACCCGTGGAGCAAGACGCCGAAAAGCAGGAGCGAGGTGACACTTCCCTGGAGGACGGCTCCGTCGGCAAGATTCCCCGCCGCCGCCGCGAAAACGAAGTAGCGCAAAACCCAACAACTGATCCCAATGATCATCGTCCATTTGATCCCGAATTTTTTCAGGAAATACGGCAGGACAAAAAAGAGCACTGGGAGTTCGGCGATCTGCCCCCAGGTGAGAAAGGCCGTTGTTTTCTCCATCCCACCCTGCCCGAGAAAAGCCCCCAGATTGACCCAGTAGGGCATGAAGGCACAGCAGACCAGGAGTGAAGTGATCATGAACACGCTGAAGGAAAATTTCTTAAAGTAGGGCAGCGTGCCGAGCCCGAGAAGGTCCCCGAAAGAGACTTTTTCACCCCGGGCCGGTGGCGGAGTCGGTGGGAGGAAGAATGAGTAAACGCCAACGACCAAAGAAGCGACGGCGGCGACGTAGCATTGATTGACCGAGGTATCGAACTGGAAGACGAAACTGATCGCAAGGCCGGCCGCGATCCAGCCCAGGGTCGCGAAAATTCGGACGCGGGGGTAGTCCCGCTCGGCATCGGAAAGGTGCTTCAGACAAATCGTATTCGACAAGCCCAGCGTGGGCATGAAGCAGAGAGAATGCGCAAGGAGGAGAGCGATGAAAATCGTAGGATTGTCAGGATCAGCGAAGCTCGGTGCCGCCGCGATGAAAACACCGGCGAAGATCATGAGGATTCCCTGAATCCGTTCCGCATTCATGAACCGATCCGCAAAAACACCGATGAAGAACGGCGTCACGATCGCGGCGATCGGCGTGCAGGAGTAGGCATTTCCGATCGCCTTGGCACTGAATCCCGCCTCAAACATGAATCGTCCCAATCCCGCAAACCAGGAACCCCAAGCGTAAAAGAGCACGAACATCATCACGCTGAGAGTGGCGAAAAGAGGAAGCACGGGGCGGGCGGAGAGGGAAGAAGTCATGAGTGAAAAGAGCGCGGAGTCGATGCACCTTATGGCAGCGAGACAAGCAATCTGACAAGCCTCGACGAAATCCGATGTGCGTGAGGCCGACCGTAGAACCAAACCCCGGGTCGTTTTGGCGAAGCCACCGCGACGCGACGCTACAGGCCCGGTACTTCTCGCGGGGGGGTTGCCCTGCGGAGATCAAAAACCGCCTACATTCTGAAAGGTGAACCCTTTCAAATAATGCGTCTCCGGCAAGGTCGCGATGATGGGATGGTCGCGGCGCTGGGAATGACGATCAATCAGGCGCAATGTCCGCTTGGCATCAACCGAGGCGTCACACACCATTTCGTAAAATTCCTTCTCACTGATGTGATGGCTGCAACTGTAAGTCGAGAGAATCCCCTCCCGGGTAAGCAGCTTCAGGGCGCGGAGGTGAATCTCCTTATACCCGCGCATCGCTCCCCCAACCGATTTCCGGCTCTTCGTGAACGAGGGCGGATCAAGGACGATGAGATCAAACTCCCGGCCTGCTGTTTCTGCGTCCTTCAAAAAATCGAAGACGTTCGCTTCCTCCGCGCTCACAACGAGATCATTCCGGCTCGCATTTTCCAGCGTCGCAGCAACGGCGGTGGCGGAAATATCGACCGCGAGGACCGAGGCCGCACCCGCCTTCGCGGCATGGAGCGCGAACCCGCCTTGATTGGAAAAGCAGTCGAGAACATTTTTCCCCTTCGCGAGACGAGCGACACTGGCGTAGTTGTCCAATTGATCGAGGTAGATTCCGGTTTTTTGCCCCTCGACGAGATCGACTTCCTGCTTGATCCCGTTGACTTCGATTTCGAAAGGGCCTGCCCACTTTCCGGCAAGGACTCCGGTCGAAGGATTTAGCCCCTCGGCTTTCCGAATCGAGGAATCATTCCGCTCAATCACGACGATCTCACCAAAGAGCGCCTGCAGCGCCTCGACGATCAAGATTTTGCGCCGATCCATCGCGAGGGTGAGCGTTTGCAGCACAAAATGATCCCCATAGCGGTCGATGACGACACCCGGAAGTCCGTCCGCCTCGCTCCAGACGAGGCGGTAGAGTGGCTCGTTAAATCCGAGGGCCTCGCGAAGGGCCTGCGCCCGTTCCAGCCTGCGGGTGAAAAATTCAGCGTCGAGGAGTTGTTTCCGTCGTGAAAAGCGGCGGGCCACAATCTGCGATTCCGGATTGTAGATTGCGGTCCCGAGCGGACGATCCTTGAAGTCTTTCAGCGAAATCACGTCCCCGGCGACGGGGTTTCCAAATGCCTTTTGCACCTCACTGGCGTAGACCCAATCATGGCCGTGAAAGATGCGTGAGCGGGGTTTAACAACGAGTCCTGGCATAAGCAATCAGTCTCGACCATGAAGCGATCAGCGTCAAAGGCACTTACGCAGGCCGGAATTGAAGAAAGGTTAGCCAATTTGGACCGGAAATTCGCCCTAAATTACGTATCCTGACGAAGTCGTTTCCGTTCGTAACCTATGGTAATGCCTTCCTTCGTGCCCATCTTCCGAACTGCCGCCGCCGCCCTCCTCTTCGCGGTTGGCAGCGCCGGTGCTCTCGATCTCCAGAACCACCCCGGCAAGGCGATCTACCAGAAGCTCTGCACCGAATGCCACGCCGACGATGGCATGGGCGCAGCCGACTTTCCCGATGTTGATCCGCTCATCGGGACTCGCGACCTCCAGGAGTTAATCGGCAAGATTGAGCGCACCATGCCTGAGGACGAGGAACACCTCTGCGTCGGCGACGATGCCAAAATGGTCGGCTACTACGTCTACCACGCCTTCTACTCACAGGAGGCTCAAAATCGTGACAAAATCATCACCCCCGATGTGACCCGACTCACCAACGAGCAGCTTCGCAACTCAGTGAGCGATCTCATTTCCACTTTTCGGAACGCCGGCTTTCCCCCGAAAAATGACGAGCCGGGGATCAAGGGCCACTATACCCTCGACGACCGCGAACGAGCCGGGAACAACGACTTCGAGCGTCAGAAATTCGAGCGCATCGACCCGCAGATCGCCTTCGACTACGGCGAAGGTCTTCCCGGTTTGCCGGAAGGCATGACCTCGGACATGAAGCAGTTCAGCATGGACTGGCGGGGTTCTCTGTATGCGCGGGACACCGGCGTCTACGAGTTCACGATTCGGACTCGCAACGGGGTGCGCCTTTTCATCAACGAAAACAATCACAACGACGTTCCTACGATCGATGGCTGGGTCGCTCCCGACAATGAAATCCGTGAGGTCAAAGGACAGGTTTTCCTCTACGGCGGCCGTCGCTATCCGGTCCGTCTCGAGATGTTCAAATACAAAGAAAAGCTCGCCATGGTCGAGTTTCGTTGGAAGCCGCCGCACGGTGCCGACGAAATCGTTCCCGACCGCGTCCTTACGCATCATTCGAGCCCTGAGTCCTTTGTCAGCGAAATCACCCTCCCTGCCGATGACCGGAGCTACGGCTACGAGCGCGGCACGACCGTTTCCCGCGTCTGGCTCGACGCCGTCACGACAATGGCCTTCGAAGCGGCCGACCATGTCGTCGAGTATGCCGACGAACTCTCCAAAGCAGTGACCAAAGACGAGAATCGCGACAAACGAATCCGTGAGTTCGCCGCTGAGTTCACCGCCCGCGCCTATCGCCGTCCCCTCAAGCCGGGCGAACGGGAATCCTACGTCGATCCCCATTTTGCAGGATCGGAAAGCGTCGATGATGGACTTCGAAAAGTCGTCCTCCGCGCCCTCACCTCCCCCTATTTTCTCTACCCCGGAACCGCCTTTGATTCACCTCATGGCCCCTGGGCGAAAGCTTCTGCGATGGCCCTTGCTTCCTGGGATTCGGTCCCTGACAATCACCTCCGGAAATTTGCTTCTGAAAACAAGTTCGACCATCACAACCCCAAACGGCTCGAAGATCTCGCCTGGCGCATGCAGTGGGACAGCCGGGCGCACTACAAGATTCGCGGATTCTTCCATCACTGGCTTGAGCTGGATAAGGCGACTGAAATTGCCAAAGACACCGAACTCTATCCCGAGTTCAGCGACGAGATGATCGGTGACCTCCGCACTTCCCTCGAACTCTTCATTGATGATGTCGTCTGGAGCGATCAGTCCGATTACCGCCAGCTCCTTCTCGCGAATCACCTTTTCCTCAACGAGCGGCTCGGAAAGATCTACGGCAAGCCCGAGGTCAAAGGCAGCTTTCAGAAAGTCTCGCTCCCTGACAATGCGAGAAACGGAATCATCACCCACCCCTTTCTCCTCACCTCATTTGCCTACCACAACAACACCTCGCCGATTCATCGCGGCGTTTTTCTGACCCGGAACATCGTCGGCCTTTCCCTCAAGCCACCGCCGGAGGCGATTGAGTTCGAGGACAATCATTTTCCACCGAACCTCACGATGCGGGAAAAAGTCACCGAAATGACGAGTGCCAAAGCCTGCATGTCCTGCCACTCGATGATTAATCCTCTCGGCTTCAGTCTCGAGCATTACGATGCAATCGGTCGCTGGCGGGAAGAGGAGATGAACAGACCCATCAACGATGACGGCATTCTTGAGACCGATGCCGGAGACCGTATCGAAATCAAAGGGCCGCGCGACGTCGCCGAATACGCCGCGAACTCCCCCGCCGCGCACGAGGCATTTATTCGGCAGTTATTTCATCACACGGTGAAGCAGCCTCTGCTCGCCTATGGTCCCGAGACCTCGCAAAAACTTGAAGAATCATTTCGCCACAACGGCCACAGCATCCGCTATCTTCTTATCAAAATGGTAATGGCCGCGACCGAACCCGTAATCCCCCAATCATGAACGATCTCACTGCCAGACGGCAATTCCTCAAGCAACTCGGTGTTTCCGCCGGAGCGATTCCGTTTCTCTCCGGACTGCCCGGCGTAGGCAATCTGCTCGCCGCCAATCAGGCCGGCCCAAAGAAGCGCGTCGTGATCATGTTTTCGCCCAACGGCACGATCCCGAAAGAGTTCTGGCCGGATCAAGCGGGAAAAGACTTTACCTGCAAGCGAATCCTCCAGCCGCTTGAGCCTTATCGCCATCGGATGACGGTTCTCAACGGAGTTTCTAATAATATCGGCGGCGACGGCGATCGTCACATGCGGGGGATGAGTTGTCTTCTTACCGGCACCGAGCTTTTCCCCGGGAACATTCAGGGCGGCTCCGACTCGCCCGCCGGATGGGCCAGCGGCATTTCGATCGATCAGGAAATCCGGAATTTTTTCCAAAGTCAGGAAGCGACGAAGACGCGTTTCGGCTCACTCGAGTTCGGTGTCGCGGTGCCGAATCGTGCCGATCCGTGGACCCGGATGTCCTACGCGGGTCCGAATAAGCCCGTCGCCCCGATCGATGATCCCAAACGCATGATGGAGCGCCTTTACGGCAAAATGGAGGACAAGGAAAGCCTCGTATCCATCGTCGATGACGTACGCGAGGACATTAAGAAAATTTCCTCCAAACTCGCGACCGAAGACCGCGTTCTTCTCGACCAGCACCTCCAGCTCGTTTCTGAACTGGAGAAAGAACTCGCCTCGCAGAGTGAATCCGACGAACTCGCTCACCCCATGCCTGACATTGATCCCAAGATCGAGTTGGTCAATGAGAACACCCCGCGCATTTCGAGAATCCAGATTGACCTTCTCGTGAACTCACTCGCGAACGACATGTCACGCGTCGCGACCCTCCAATACATGCGCTCCGTCGGACAGGCACGCATGAACTGGCTCGGGATCGAGGAAGGCCATCACGGACTTTCCCACGAGCCCGACAACAATGCCGAAGCCGAAGAAAAACTCACGAAGATCAACGAGTGGTTCGCCGCCGAGCTCGCCTACCTCGTGAAGCGACTCGACGAGACGCCCGAGCCGGGACAGGACGGGAGCATGCTCGATAACACGCTCATTGTCTGGCTCAACGAGCTCGGCAAAGGGAACACCCACACCCTCGAGAATATTCCCTTCGTCCTCATCGGCGGCGAGAAAGCGACCGGCTTCAAGATGGGTCGCTACGTCCAGATGCCGAAAAACACCTCCCACAACCGCCTCTGGGTCTCCGTCGCGCAGTCGATGGGCCATCAGATCGAGACCTTCGGAAACCAGATCTACTGTCAGGGTGGAGCGCTCGATCTTGTCAGTGAGATGACGGCGCCAAATCCTGCACCTGCCAAACCAAAGCCCGCCCAGCCAAAACAGACGGGTTAGGCAACCCGTCCCACATCAGAGGCCAGGTAGGATGGGTTGCCTAACCCGTCGCCGAAGCGCCCCGCGTTCGCCTCAGTTCAGCACCCAATACCCGGCGTTCAAATACGTCGCGTAGCTCACCCAAATCGCATACGGGATGAGCAACCGTCCCGCTAACTTGTGCTCGCGGCGGAACAACACAATCGTGACTAAAATCGCAGCGAGCAGCGAAACGATGACGACGAGCGCCCACCCAAGCTCATGCGCGCCAAAGAAGAGCGGCGTCCACGCGAGGTTCAGAATCATCTGACCAAAAAACCAAATCAGCGCCGTTTTCTTCTTCGGACCCGACGCGACCTGGTGCCAGAACAGCGCCAGCGACAAGCCAATCATCGCATAGAGCGTCGTCCAGACCGGCCCGAAAACCCAGTTTGGCGGCACCCCGGGAGGCTTCTCCAGCGAGGCATACCAGTCCTTGAGCGATCCACTCGTGAAGATCGCCCCCGCCGCGCCGAGGACATTGATCACGAGCACACAAATCAAAATTTTGAGCCACAGCTTCATAGGCTCCCAGTATGCTTTGCTGAGGGAGGAAAGCGATCCCATTTTTCGGATGAACCTTTTCCTCCTTCCCGTAGTGTCTAAGGGATGACACTCAACGACCTGGGTTGGAATGATGAGCATGCGAAGGATTTCGCCCCGTTTGAGAAAAAGGGGTGGAAACCGGCGCGGCTCATTCGTGACAACAAGATCACCTACGGTGCCCTTCTCGAAGGTGGCGTAGAATACGAAGTCATCATGTCAGGCAAAGTCTATCACGATGCGAGCTGCGACGCAGAGCTTCCCGCCGTCGGCGACTGGGTCGCGCTTGAACTTGGCACCGGCGATCTCGATACCGTGATCCGTGCCCGTCTCCCCCGCCAGACCTGTTTCTCCCGCAAAGCCCCCGGCAAAAGCAGCGAGGAACAAGTGATCGCCGCGAATGTCGATATCGTCTGCGTCGTGACCGATGCGGGCGGCGATTTTAATCCTCGCCGCATGGAGCGCTTCTTCACCCTCATCGGAAAGAGTCGCTCGCAGGCCGTCGTCCTCATTAATAAATCTGACCTCTTCCCTGCAGAGCAGAATGAGGAAGCGGCCCGCGCCATTCAGGAACTGAACCCTGATGCGACCGTCATCATCACTTCCGCAGTCGATGGGCAGAATGTCTCCGACATTGCCAAAGTTCTCTCTCCCGGTATCTCGATCACCTTTGTCGGATCCAGTGGAGTTGGGAAATCTTCACTCATTAATGCTTTGTTAGGCGAAGAGTGGCAGGACTTTGCGGAGGTCAACGAAGTCACCGGAAAGGGCCGTCACACGACGACGGCGCGTGAGCTCATCGTTCTCGAAGAAGGTGGCATCCTCATCGACAACCCGGGGATCCGCGAAGTCCAGATGTGGACCGACGAACAAACCTTGCGGGAACGATTCGCCGACATCGAGGACCTCGCGAGGCAGTGCAAGTTCCACGATTGCAAGCATGCGAGCGACGCCGGATGCGCGATCCGTGAAGCGGTGCAGGGAGGAGCGCTCGACCCGGAACGCTACGAGGGTTACCTCAAGCTCGATGAAGAAATCGAAGAGCTGACCCGTCGTTTGAAGAAACGCAAAATGACGGTTGAACGCCGCGCAAAACGCGACCACCGCATCAAAGCGCGGAACCTCGCGGATCGCGTCGATTACGAACGCGACCAAAAACCCAAGCCGAGCGCCTACCTCGATCATGAAGATTAATACCGCCCGATTCGCCACCAGCGCCGCCGGGCTCGAAGATTGCCCGAAGGCGGCACTCCCCGAGTTTGCTTTCATCGGACGTTCGAACGTCGGGAAATCCTCGCTCCTGAACACGCTTTGCAATCAGAAGGGGCTCGCCCGCGTTTCCGGAAAACCGGGGCATACCCGCCTCATCAACTTTTACGTCATCAACGAAGAGTGGTGCATGGTCGACCTCCCCGGCTACGGCTACGCGAAAGCGCCCAAGGCGGAGCGGCACCGCTTTAACGATTTCGTTGCCGACTATCTTGAGTTTCGTGAAGGCCTCACCCACGTTCTTGTCCTCATCGACTGCCGCCTCGAACCGCAAAAGATCGACGTCGATTTCGTGAGTTGGCTCGTCGAATGCGGCGTCCCCTTTTCCCTCGTCTACACGAAGTCAGACAAGATGAAACCCGGCCGCATCAAAGCGAACCAGGGGCTCTTTCTCGAAGCCCTTGCTGAACACATCGAAGGCGTCCCCCCCATCTTCACGACCTCCGCAAAGTCGAGCGATGGACGGCTTGAGGTTCTCAGGTCGATCGGAGCGATGGTTCGGGGTGAAGTTTAGGAGAAACGGACGTTTACCCTCGTCGGCGTTGTTCCCAACGCCGCTACTTCTCCTCGTAGCTGCATTGGGAACAATGCAGATCGGATCTGGTCTCTAACGTGAACTGTAATTGCATCCATCCCAGTAAGATAGTAAGATTCAACATGGCGAAGACAACATTATCCAGCAAAGGTCAGGTCGTTGTTCCGCTGGAACTCCGGCGTCGACTGGGACTTTCTCCCGGAGACAGCCTTACTTGCGAACTTGATGGTAACCGCCTCATCCTTGTTCCGGATCGTCGTCACGAGGCAAACCGACGAATGGGTAAAGACGGTCTTCCCATTCTGAGCGCACCCGATGGCGCACCGGAAATGACGCCAGAACTCGTGAAAGATTTACTGTCGGACTAATGGCCGTGCTTCTCGATGTGAACCTCATCCTCGCGGCGGCCTGGGATACTCATGCTGAGCATACGAGCGCTCGAAAGTGGCTCTTGGATCTCCCTGAATTTGTGACCTGCCCAATCACCGAACTCGGCTTCATCAGGGTCAGCATGAGCCCCGCTTACTCGGCAAGCTTTGAGAATGCCGTGGCCTTTATCCAAGCGCTTCGCGGTCTTGATTCGCATCACCAAGTTGATGACGATATGTCGCCTACGGCAATGCCACAGGTGCAGCGCTACAAAGATACGACCGATGCTTACCTTGTGCTTTTGGCGAAAAATCACGGCCTAAGTCTTGCCACGTTGGACCGCGGGATTTTGAAACAGGAGTGGGCCGACGGAATTGCCTTCAATCCCCTGGCTGTCTAAGTGGCGCTCCCTGGCCTTGCTCTTAATCCTGATCTTGATCTCCCCTGACGTCGATCCAAAGCGGTGTCAAGCCACCGCACTCCACAACTCCCGCTATTTCATCCGCGCCTTAATCTCCGGAGCGAAGAGGTGCAAGCGCAGGGCGAAATCTTTCTCCAACTGCGGCGCTGCCACGATCGCCTCGGGGCACTTCCCGCATTCGCAGGCGACTTCCTCCTGCCAAATTTCGGCCGAGTCATCCCAGTAGCGCTCGACCTTTTGGAGATCTTTTATCGGGGCGGCTCCTAGCATCCGGGTCAGTCGCATTTCCAGGCCTTGAAAATGCACGGCAAGAATCGTGAGATCGCTTTGCAAAAGCCAGCCCGGCGCGAGGAGTCGGGAAAAATGCTCACGCGCGTCGGTGATCGACTCTTCGTATCCGGCCTCGCGCGTGTCGAGCAAGCCGCCGACGCGATTCGCGACTTGGAGCACTTTGGAAACTTTCCCGCAAATGGCGGAGGCTTTCGCAAAAAGGATCTCGTCGAGGCCGGTGGTCTTCTCCTCCCACGTCGCGACGCGGAGCGGACCACCGAGTTCATCGGAAATGATCCGCTTCACCAAGTCATCGCGATTTCTCTCCGGGGCCGGGCCCAGTTGAGAAAGGAGCCACGCTTCATCGGCGGTGAGAAAGGACATCACGCCCGGCCTCGATTTTGCGGGTGCACTTACTTTCACGGGCGATGGCTTGATCTCCCCCGAACCCCCAAAGGCGGCGGCGAGCGAGCCAAAGTCTGACTTCGGTGATTCTTTCGCTTTTTTCGACGGGGGCGGAGCATGCACCGCCGCACCTGGATTCGAACGAAAGAGTTCAGACAACAATCGCTTCATCGATTCCTGCCGCGTCACTTCATACAGTTTCGCCACGCCGAGACGGTGCTGAATCGCCGCGCACTCCGCCGACGGCCAAAGCCGCATCGCAGGCAATTCCTGAGCGCTGTCATAGAGACGAGGATACCCCACGGTGTGACGATCCAGCTCGACCTCTTCGGGCAAGTCACCAAAAGACCACGAGCCTATCCGCTGCTTTTGAAATTTGCCGCGCGAGACCGTGTCGAAGCGGGCTTTCACTTTGCCGCTCAACTCGGACTGAAGCGCAGCGAGATCTTTGCCAAACGCCATCGCCTTCCCTTTATCGTCGAGAATCACAAAGCGGATCGAGAGATGCGCGGGGAGCCGTTCCAACTCAAACGAAGCCGGCGAAACGGTGATGTTGTAGCCGTGCTCCAGAAAATCAATGACCGCTTCGATGAGGCCGCAGGCCGGTTCATAACCAGCCCATGCGTCGAGAAAAGCATCGACGACATCGCGGTTCGACGGGAGAAGCTTCCGCGTGTCTTTCCGTAAACACCGAATCAAGGCGCTCACCTTTTCTTCGAGCCATCCCGACACTAACCAATCACCAAACCAGTCCGGCAAATGCGGCAGTTCCACGAGCGGGATCTCGACACTAATGCCATCGCCGGGATCCGCCGGACAATGCAGATAGACGAGCGAAAGAGCACTTTCCCCGTCCGGAGAAAACACCGTGTCAGGAAAGCCCTCGACCCAGATCCGCTCCCGCTGCGGAAGGAGACAGTCTTCCAACTCAAAATCAATGAACCCTTCCGGCTGTGCCGCGACCCACTTTTCGAAATCCTTCTGCGTGCAAATGTCAGACGGGACTTTATCCTCGTAAAACGCCACGACCGCTTCCGGATGGATGAGCCCACCCAGCCTTCGCATCTTATGCTCGAGCCGCTCTGCCGCCGCGACCGTTTCACGATTCCGCGCCAGCGATGGCATTGGGGCTCGCGTGTTCTGGTTCACGAGAGCCTCGAGGAGAAAGACCTTCCGCGCCACCGCCGCGTCAATCCGCCCATAGTGGATGCGCCGCTTCTCGACGACGGGAAGACCAAAAGCGATGACCCGCTCCTCTCCGTAAACCGCTCCCTGCTCTTTGACCCACTGCGGATTCGTGTAGCTGTATCGGCAGAGATGCGGCGCGACCTTTTCGAACCAGCCGGGATCAAACATCGCCGCGTTACGCGCGTAGAGCTTCGCGGTCTCGACCATCTCAAAGGCCATGGCCCAGGCGGGCGCGGCGCCGAAAATCCCCGAGCCTGGAAAGAGGAAAAAGATCGAATTCCGCGCTCCTTTGTAGCCAATTTTCTTTCCCTGATTCATCCCGATCTGCGACGGGATCGAAGCGAGAATCGCCCGATGCAGCGGCTCGGAGTAGGTGTCCTCCGGATCGGTGAGTCGCTTGTCTTTATCCGGAATTTCCCACTTGAGACTGCGGAGCGTCGTTCGCAGTTCCCGGTGCAGATTGAGCCATTCCTGAACGCGGCGGAAGTTGATGAAATTTTTCTGGCAGAAACGCCGCAGCTTGTTCGACGAACCGCTCCGCTCTTCCTGAATCGCATACCAGAGCTTGAGCCATCCTGTAAAGTCAGACCGCTTGTCGCGGAACTTCGCGTGCTTTTCGTCCGCCAGTTGCTGCTTTTCCTTAGGACGCTCGCGCGGGTCCTGCACCGTCAAGGCACTCGCGATGATGAGGCCTTCCAAGAGACAGCCTTCCTCCTTCGACGCCGCAAGAATCTTGCCGATACTGGGGTCGAGCGGCATTCTCGCAAGAGATCGCCCCGTCGGCGTGAGTTCAATGTGACGACCCTTCTTCCTGACCGCCCCAATCTCTTCGAGGACCCGATAAGCCTGCGAAACCCGCTTCGCCTGGGGAGGATCGACAAAGGGAAACTCCAGCGGATCGCCCAGTCCGAGGTGCTCCATTTGCAAAACGACCCCGGAGAGATTCGACCGCAGGATCTCCGGATCAGTATATTCGTCGCGGTCCTCGAAGTTATCCTCATCATAGAGCCTGACACAGATACCTTCGCTAACACGACCACAGCGCCCGCGCCGCTGACGGGCACTCGCCTTTGAAATCTCCTCGATCTGCAGGCGCTGAATCCCCGAGCCCGGATCGTGCCGGCTGATCCGCGCAATCCCTGAGTCGATCACAAAACGGATGTCCGGAATCGTCAACGAAGTCTCCGCGACATTCGTCGCAAGAATGATGCGGCGACGCGAAGGCATCGGCGAAAAAACGGCCTGCTGCTCCTTCCCCGCCTGACGGGCAAAGAGAGGCAGGATCATTGTCCCGGGATAATTCCGGCCTTCGAGGAGATCGGCCGTGTCACGAATCTCCCGCTCGCCGGGGAGAAAAACGAGCGTGTCCCCGAGCCGATCAATCTCCCCGAGATCCTCGACCGCCCGCGCGACCTGCTCGGCAAGGCGCTCGCGATCATCGAGCGGCGGCTGAAACTGATCCTCGACCGGAAAGGTGCGCCCCTCGACCTCGATCACCGGAGCTCCCCGGAAAAAATTCGAGAACGAACTCGCATCGAGCGTCGCCGAGGAAATCACCACCTTGAGATCCTTTCGTCGCTCCAGGGTGCGATGCAGGTAGCCGAGGATAAAGTCAATGTTCAGCGAACGCTCGTGCGCTTCATCGATAATGAGCGTGTCATACTGCCGAAGGTCCGGATCGTTCCGCGTTTCCGCGAGAAGAACCCCGTCGGTCATGAACTTCACCGCCGTCGTTTTTTTATCAGTCCGATCCTCAAACCGGATCTGATACCCGACCTCTTTCCCCAGCGTGACCTGCAACTCCTCCGCGACCCGTTTCGCGACCGAAGTCGCCGCAATCCGTCGGGGTTGCGTGCAACCAATACGCCGCCCCTCGACCCCGCGCCCCATCTCCAGCGCGATCTTCGGCAACTGCGTCGTTTTCCCTGAGCCCGTGTCTCCACAAACGATGACGACCTGATTTTTCGCCATCGCTTCGCGGATATCCTCCCGCCGTCGTGAGACAGGAAGCTGATCTGGAAACGAGATTTTCACGGAAGTGTCACCCATCCCCTCCCCAAGCCTTTCATGCAAGCCTCAGTCAGCGTCGATTCCCGTTTACGCAGGGCCGCCCTGACCGTAATCTCCTCTGAAATGTTGAACGTCGAAAAAATCAAATACACGATCTGGGCCGCCGATTCGGAACGCGCCGCCGCCTTTTACACGAGCGTCTTCGGGGCAAAGCCCGTGAAGCAAAACCCTCACATCACCGAGTTGGAGATCGCGGGAGGACTTCTCTCGATTCACAGCGGTGGCGAAGGCAAGCGAACCTGGACCGGGATCACCCTTCAGGTCGCCGATGTCGTCACCGGTGCCGCCGAAGTCGTTGCCGGCGGCGGCCAATGCCCCCGCGAACCGCAGCCGGAAGACGGCGAACCACCGCATCTCGCGATGTGCATCGACACTGAGGGCAACGATTTCATGCTCACCCGCGACCGCAGCCATTGATCATGGAAAGTTTCGGCGACAACCTGCGACTCCTTCGTTATCCCCTCAATCTTTTCGGGATGAAAATGGGGCGGAACGTCTCCGTGATCCGGCTCAAGTCAGGAAAGCTAATCATTCACTCGACCGCTCCTTTTTCCGAAGCTGATCTTTCCGCGCTTCGGCAATGGGGCACCCCGACCTGGCTTGTCGAGGCGACCAATTTCCACGACACCCTCGCCCGCCAGGGCGCCGCCGCCCTCCCCGATCTCCCCTATCTCGTCCCGCCCGGTTTCCCCCTCGCGGCGAAGCTGAACGGCCAGCCTCTCGACCCACCTCCGGCTGAATGGGCCGATGAGGTGAAGATCATCCCCATCGACGGGATGCCGAAGATCAACGAGTTCGCGATGTTCCACCCGGAATCAAAAACCCTCATCGTCGCCGATCTCCTCTTCAACATTCCCGAATCCGCCGGAGCCTTCACCCTCGCGTTTCTCCAACTCATTTCCGGCATCAAGACCTACCCCGGCAACAGCCGAATGTTCCGCTCCATGATCAAAGATCGCGACGCTTTTGAAGGGTCGCTGAAAGACATTCTTGAGTTAGACTTCGACCGAATCATTGTCGGTCATGGCGAACCGATCGAGGCGGATGCGAAAGAAACGCTGCGGAAAATTTTCCACGAGCTTGGGTTTGCGGTTTGAGAAATCCGTCATTGAGATGCTTAACCGTTCTCTTTTTCAGATTGATAGCGTTTGAGCCTTCCTCCGCCGCTTCCGAAATCCCAGCAAAATCAGGAAAAGCAGCAATCCGACCGGCCCGAGCATGAAGGTAAAAATCATCGGGATCACAATCCAGCCGTGCCCGATTTCTTCCGTCTTTGCCTTCGCGAGAATCCAGCAGCCGACGAAAAAATCGAAGGCGAGGTAGTGGATCCACGCCCCGACGATGACCCAGGGCTGAGTGAAAATGGCGGTGACCTCAGCGAGCGATTGATAGCCGGCCTCCTCATTGGGCTCAGACAGGAAAAGACAGCTCAGGTAAACGAGAGCAAAGAAAATCGGAATCGCATAGCGCATCACCGAGAAGACACGCGGCGTCCAGCGAGCGGCGGTGATGAGATAAATCCACGCGAGGAGAGCGGTTAGATTAACGATGTTGAAGACTTGGTCGGGAGTCATGGGAGAGGTTACGCCACAAAGGCACGCCGCTCTCGTCGGAGTTGTTCCCAACTCCGCTACTTGCCCGATCCAAAATGTAGCGGGATTTGGTAAAATTCCGACCGCAAAGCAAAGGCTCATCGCTCTCACCGGAGTTGTCCCCAACTCCGCTACGCCTCATTCCCTCCATTCCGCGTTTGCCGTGAGCGACCTAACCCTGTTAAGTCGCGTATCTAACCCTGTTAAATGGAGTCCTCGAAAGAACAAACCACCAAGAAAATCTGGGATCGCGCCGCGTGGAAAGACGCGGGCTTTTTCCTGACTTACCTGCGCCCTCATTACAAGGTCTTCATTCCTGCGCTCTTTGCGCTCGCCCTCACCGGTGCGTTGACGATTCTTTTCATCAAAGAGCTCACCGCCCTTGTCGGCAAAGGCATTGGCGGGGCGACCGGAGCTGAGTGGATGGCGGAGCTGAATGACAAAGCGTGGTTTCTCGTTATCATCGTTTCGATTCAGGCCTTCATCGCCTTTTGGCGGATTCTCCTTTTTGCAAAAGCTTCGGAGCGCGCGCTCTCCGCACTCCGTCTCGACACTTTCAGCCGAATCATCCGCTTTCCGATGTCAACATTGAACGAGCATCGTGTCGGTGAACTGGGCTCCCGCCTCGCGAACGATGTCGAGGCGATGAGGGAAACGCTCGTCGGCACAATCCCGATGCTGATCCGTCACTCGGTCATGCTCGTGCTCTGCTTGATCCTCATTCTCCAGATGTCGGTCAAACTCTCGCTTTTCATGATCGCGACAATCCCTGTCGTGATCGTCCTCATCGCTATCTTCGGCTCGCAAATCCGGAAGCTAACCCGGCGGGCCCAGGACAATCTCGCCGCCTCGCAGGTCGTCGTCGATGAAAGCCTCCAGAGCATCATCAGCGTGAAAGCTTTTCGCAACGAAGCCTACGAACTCTCACGGTACAACAAGAACCTCGGCGAATACCTCACCACCGTGATCAAAGCGGCCGTCCCCCGCGCTTCGTTTATCGCTTTCATCATCTTCGCCTTCAGCGTCGCGATGATCCTCGTGACCTGGTTCGCGATGCGAATGCTGAACAATGGCGACATCGGCAACGAAGAACTCACCCAGTTCGCCGGTCTCACCGGGATGATCGCCGCCTCTTTCCTCGCTTTTCCGGAATTGATCGCGCAGCTCCAACGCTCCCTCGGCGCGACGGAACGAGTCCGCGAAATCCTCAAGGATGATATCGAACCCGAAGATGACGCCGAAGAAAATGCCGCCCGCTTCGAAGGGAAAATCGAGATGCGGGACGTCAGCTTTGCCTACCCGGGCCGACCCAACGCCACCGTCCTCCACAAGTTTGATCTGAAAGCGGAGGCCGGACAGCGCATCGCCCTCGTCGGCCCGAGCGGATCCGGCAAATCAACAACCGTCTCTCTGCTCTTCCGCTTTTACGACCCGACCACCGGCGAGATCCTCATCGATGGAAAACCAATTCGCGAGATGTCCCTCACGACACTGCGGAAGAATCTCGCGCTTGTCCCGCAGGAGGTGCTGCTTTTTGGTGGCAGCATCCGGGAAAACATCGCCTACGGCAAGCCCGAGGCATTAGAAGAGGAAATCGTCGAAGCCGCGAAGCAGGCCAACGCCCATGAGTTCATCGCGGGCCTCACCGAAGGCTACGACACCCTTGTCGGAGATCGCGGCACCCAGCTCTCGGGCGGACAACGTCAGCGCATCGCGATTGCCCGGGCGATTCTTGCCGACCCGGCGATCCTGATTCTCGATGAAGCAACAAGCAGCCTCGACGCCGAAAGCGAACGCCTCGTTCAGGGCGCGCTCGACAAGCTCATGGAGAACCGCACCAGTATCATCGTCGCGCATCGCCTCAGCACGATCCGACGCTGCGATCAAATTCTGGTCCTGTCAGGTGGGGCCATTTTGGAACGGGGCACCCATGAGGAGTTGCTCACGAAGGCGGGTGGCCTCTACGGATCGTTGGCGAAGTTGCAGTTGGAGTAGCAGACGAAAGTGCCCCTATTCGATTCACTTAGCCGTGACCTCAACGACCACGGTCATCGAATCAGTCGCACCCGAGGCACCGGTGACACGAACCTTAAAAACATTCGAGCCCGACTCCCCGGCACCTGGCGAGCCGCTGAGAGTCCCATCGAGAGCAACTGACAACCAGGCAGGGCCGTCAATCTTGGAGAAAGCTAAGGACTCTCCGAAAGCCGACTCAACCAAACTGTCGCGGTAAGACTTCCCTTCTTCAGCCTGCGACATCCTCATCCAAGAGCGGTGAAAACCCACTCCAGCGGCACTGGTCACGGTGAAGGATCCCGTCAGATCGCGGACTCGAAATTTGTCAGTCGGGCAGGAAAGGGTCAGCGTCGTTTTCGGGGGAAATGAAAAGTCATCGTCACGCGTCGTGACCTCAGATTCGAGGTCACTCCCGCCGACACCAAAAACATAGGCATCATCTGATCCGTAGATCCCGTCAAAGCCGTCGAACTGAACGGTCGTGCCGGGAGCTGCCTCCAGAACCACCTTTTCGACGCTAAACTGGATCGAGTCGCCTTTCTCCACATAGCGCTTATCGGAGACCCCAAAGTAGGAATCACGCATCGAAACTGGTGAGGGTGAGCCCAATATCACCGAGGAGTTATCTCGATCCCGCGTGACCTTGCCTCCCGTGAAACCTTTGAACCGAATATCCCAGGAAAGTGAATCGTTCGAATCGCCCAAGCCGTCGAAATCCTGATTGATGAGAGAAAGCGAGTAGACAATATCCAGGCCATCGCCAGCCTTTGTGAGGGTCACATCGGAATCCCGATCGCTCTCGCCATCGATCTCTCCGTCCGACAAATCGGCGCGTAAATCATCAAACCGCACTGTCGTAGAAATAATTCCACGATCGGAGTTCTGTAGAAAAACCGAGTTGTATATCATCCGCTTGAACGTGCCGTCGGCTTGTTGCTCAACCATCCAAATGCCCGTGTTATCGATCGAATCGGCATCCTCATCATGGGTGAGCATTCGGATCAGGGTTTTACCGCTGGCACCATGACCAGCCAACAGAATCGCCGAATCGGTTCCCCCGAAACGCTTCAGGATTCTATCAATCGCCGCCTTCATGACCACTTTCGATGCGGCGGTCTCACTCCGCTCATCACGCCCATAGTCAGGAATTTTAAAATGACGCGGACCGTCAGGACGCAGGGAAAACGATTCGATTTCGGAAGCTGGCAACTCAATCGGAGAGCCCTCGTTCAGAATCGGATCGGTGATCGTCGGCAGCTCAGGGTCAAAAAGATAAGAACTGCTCGTGTGGCGTTCCGCCAGCTCCGGCCAGACCTCGCCCGTGGCCCCGATCTCCTGCATGTAGGGCAGAATCGTGTTGCGTGAACGCCAGAGCGGACTCGAAGCAATGAAATCGAATCGATACTCCAACTCGCGCAGCTTTGCCGGAACCGCTTCAAGCTGTGATTTGCCCAGCTCGGTGAACTGATTGGGATCGCCCACATAATCAGGCCACTCCGCTTCAGGAACATTGGAGTCTTCCCATTGCTCGCGGACATTATGCCCGCCCTCAGCATGGCGGATGTAGTAGATCTTCAGTCCGGCCTCGGCGTTGATGGCGCCCATGAGAAAACTAAAAATAGTGAGCATGAAAACAGGCCTGATCAATCGCGGGAAGGCTGCATTTTCTGCCGAAGATTCCAGCCCAAAGGTAGAGACTTCAACCCCTTGAATCGTTTTCTTTTTTTTCATCGTCGTTCCATAAGCAATCAACGGGACCGTCGGTCTCTTCAAAGGAAAACATCCAGAAAAACCGGTCGTGAATGATGTCAGATTTTCGTCCCCTGGTCCCGGCACATCGAAAGTCTGACGACTTTCGCCACGATTGTGTATCGTCAGGCTCTAAAAAATCACCCCGCAACTTTCCCCGCCCGCCACGGTTTCACGCTCATGCCGCTTTTCGCTGTCGCCATTTTTCTCAGTGCTTTTCTGCTTTTTCAGGTTCAGCCGCTCATCGCCCGCTACATCCTACCCTGGTATGGCGGGAGCCCGGCGGTCTGGACGACTTGCCTGCTCTTTTTCCAGGTCGGTTTGCTGGGCGGCTACGCCTACGCGCACGGGCTCGTGAGTTTTCTGCGACACCGCCCGAAATGGCAGGTCGGGATTCACTTTGGACTCCTCGCGCTTTCTTTTTTGATCCTTCCGATCACTCCCGATGAAACCCTGAAACCGACGGGGCACGAGGACAGTCCGGTTCTCGGCATTATTCGACTCCTCGCGAGCACGGTCGGGTTCCCCTACCTTCTCCTCTCTGCATCGGGGCCACTTTTACAGCACTGGTTCAGTGATGCCTTTCCGGGGCGATCGCCCTATCGTCTCTACGCGATTTCAAATGTCGGATCGATCCTCGGACTTCTCACCTACCCTTTCCTTTTCGAACCGCTTCTCGCAACGACGGCACAGACTCAAATCTGGTCATTCGCCTTTCTCTTTTACGCTGCGGCAGCGGTGGCCTGCGGTCTCAGCTTTCTCAAACGCGTTCCCGCCAATCTCAGGTCCGACGAGGCGGGCGTCACTCTACCCACCCCGCCGAGATGGCTTGACCGCATTCTCTGGGTCGCCTTTGCCGCTTGCGGCTCGATGCTGCTTCTCTCGCTCACCAACCAAATGTGTCAGGACGTCGCCGTCGTTCCCTTTCTCTGGGTCCTGCCGCTCTCGCTCTATCTTCTCACTTTCGTGATCAGCTTTGATCATGATCGGTGGTATCGACGGAGCCTTTGGTTTCCGCTCGCGATTGCCGGAGTTGGTGCGGTGGTTTACCTCATCAATCAGCAGTTTGCGGCGGAGGAGATGCTCCTCGTCTGGCAGCTTCTAATTTTCCTCGGGGCGATCTTCTGCGGCTGTCTTGTCTGTCATGGCGAAATGGTGAGAATCAAACCGGCGACTCGATACCTCACCGGTTTCTATCTCGCCATTTCGCTGGGCGGGGCGCTCGGTGGGCTGTTTGTCAGTGTGATCTCCCCGCTCATTTTTGATGGTTACTGGGAGCTGCACGTTTCTCTGTTGTTCCTTGCCTTGCTCGGAACTTTCACCCTCGTGAGAGCCTTCCGGAGCCACCGTTCGAAAATACCGCTCATCGCCACCGGGATCACCGCAGTTGCCCTCATCAGCCTGCTTTCCAACGGACTCTGGAAACACGTTGCTGAATGTCGTGAGGGAAGCCTCGCCTCGATGCGGGGGTTCTACGGCGTGCTGCGAGTTTATGAAGAAAACGCCCTAACCGAAGACTATTACCGGGCGCTTTACCACGGTCGGATCAGTCATGGCCGTCAATACATGGAGGATCCCTGGACCGACCTCGCGACGACCTATTACAACGAAGAAAGTGGGATCGGCGCCGCTTTCGCGATCCACCCGAAGCACAACGTGGAAACAGCCTCACCAATGCACATCGGGGTCGTTGGTCTGGGGGTCGGCACCGTTGCGACCTACGCCCGCCCCGGAGACCGGGTTAGATTTTACGAAATCAATCCGCAGGTCGAAACGATGGCGCGTGATCACTTCACCTACCTCGCTGATTGTCGCGGCGAAGAAACGGTGATCCTCGGAGATGCCCGCATTTCGCTCGATGACGAGCTGCAAAACGGCGGATCGCTCGGATTCGACCTCCTCGTCGTCGATGCCTTTTCGGGCGACTCGATTCCGCTCCATCTCCTCACCGAGGAGGCCTTTGCGCTCTATTTCCAACACATGAATCCCGATGGAATCCTCGCCGTTCACATCAGCAACCTGCATCTCGACCTGAGTGATCCGGTGAGAAATCTCGCGGCGGCTTTTGATCATCATGCCTACCGCGTCGAGTTCGCGCCGGACATCGACAACTATCATTCACACTACTCCGACTGGGTTCTCATTTCGAAGGAGCCGGATCTCACCGCGACGCTCGAAGCGAAGGGATTCTTCGGCGAGTGGGCGACGGATGAACCGAAAAAGATTTTCTGGCGCGATGATTACTGCAATCTCCTCCAGGTCGTGATGTGGGAGTGAGTGCTTACGTTTTCACGCGCTTTCCCAAACGTAGGATGGGTTGCCTAACCCGTCTCGCACAGGCAGTGAAAAGACGGGTTAGGCAACCCGTCCTGCGTCGTGATGGGAAGCAACAACCTACTTCGTCTCGTAAGGCCAATGCGTTTTCGTCCAGAGTCCGCCATCGACGTAGATCGTCTGTCCGGTGACGAAGCTCGACGCCTCGGCGGCCAAATGCACGACCATGTTCGCAATGTCGGCGGGATACCCGATCCGGTTCATCGGCGTCAGCGGTGACCAGGTCCCGGCGTAGTCGTCTGATTCCTCCTTCGTCCGCTCAATTTCGATCGCTCCGGGGGCGACACAATTCACGCGGATGCCATACTGCCCGAGCTCACAGGCACTGACGCGGGTGAGCTGCTCCAGCCCGCCTTTCGACGCGCAGTAGTCCACGAGATTCAGAAACGGCTGCTTGTTCGCACCGGACCCGATATTCATGATCGATCCACCACGGCCCTGATCTCTCATGATCCGCCCGCCGGCCTGAGTGCAGAGGAAACTCCCTTTCAGATTCGTCCGGATCGTCTTGTCCCAATCCGCTTCATCCAGCTCCAGGAGCGGAGCGAACGTCTGGCGCCCGGCATTGTTGACGAGACAATCAAGCCCGCCGAACTCCGCGACGACTGCAGAAAACATGGCCTCGACATGCATTTTGTCGCCGACATCTCCCGAGACAGTGAAGCAACGCCTCCCCTTCGCTTCGATGACCGACTTGGTCTCCTCGGCTCCGGCTTCGTCAGAATAATAATTCACCGCCACATCCCAGCCCGCCTCGGCGAGTCCGTAGGCGATGCCCCGACCGACCCCTTTACTGGCCCCTGTTACAAACGCGATTTTTGTGTCCATGCTCTCAAATTTTCTCTCGAAAACTGATCCCCACCCCCGATGAAGTCAAAGCGAATCCCGTCTCAAAAATGGCGTATCGCCGTTTGCATTCCGAGCGTTTTACAGGGAAAGCTTCTTTGCCTTGAAAAAGTTCATCACCATTTTGGCCCTCGCCGCAGCCGTTCTCTCAACGGACCTGCACTGGAGCGTCATGCAAACGGTGACCTGGGCTAAGATGATCCATCAATCGGATTCGTCGGCGAGTCTCACCGAGAAAGTCATCTCGACGATCACCGGTGAAGCTCCCTGCCGATATTGTGAGGCTCTCGCCGGGGAGCAGGGATCGGAGCGAAACGAAATCCTCTCTCTCCTTGGAAAAGGCCCCCTCCTCGCGCCTCTCGACGGTTCGGTTTTTCGACTCTCCCACACAGGGTTGACCCTCTTCGAGCTGGCTGCTCTGAGCAGACCGGACCTCCGGATTTTCCCGACGGGGATTGATCATCCTCCCCGCGCCTGAGTCACCTTCGACTCATTCCGCACCAAGTCCCGACCCCTTGCCCGCTTTCTTTGAGCGTTGTGCAAGGCAACCACCGCGCACGGTCAGCGCATTTCCTAATCTTTTACATTTTTGAATTCATGAAAAAATCATTCCTACTTTCCGTTCTTTTTACCGCCCTCATTTCCTCTGCGACTGGAGGCGACTTTGACGCCGCCAAAGCGATCAGCGTCGACGAGTATGACACCCTCGAAACCTTCGACCACAAGCGCGTCGATTCCCACGCTCCCATTGGCGTGATGGGTGATCACCTGCACCACAAAGGCGAGATGATGCTCTCCTATCGCTACATGGCGATGGACATGCGCCCGAATTTCGTCGGCAGCGACGAGGTCACGCCTCAGTCTCAACTCAGCCGCCCCGGTCAGGGCCCCTTTCAGATCATGCCCCTCGACATGCAAACCGAGATGCACATGGTCGGGATGATGGTGGCCCCTTCCGATGAAGTGACGCTCGCGTTCATGCTCCCGATCATCAATCACACGATGGATCACCTCACCGCGATGGGGACTCAGTTTACGACCGCGACGAACGGGATCGGTGACTTCAAGTTCGGCGGACTCGTGAAGCTCTATGAGCAGGAGAATGTCAGAGGTCACCTCAATCTCATGATGAGCGCCCCGACCGGATCGATCGAGGAAACTGGATTCGTCGCCCCCGCAGGACGCGTCATCCGCCTTCCCTACCCGATGCAACTGGGATCAGGGACGTGGGACTTTCGTCCGGGCGTGACCTTTCTCGGTCAAAACGGGAACTTCTCCTGGGGTAGCCAGTTGCTCGGCACGGTCCGCCTCGGTGAAAACAGCGAGGACTATGCCCTGGGGAATGACATCACCGCGAACATCTGGGGAGCGATCCGCCTCTCCGATTCCGTGAGCACTTCCCTGCGTCTTTCCGGCACAAGCTGGGGAGACATCGATGGCCGTGACGCCATGATCATGGGACCGGTTCCGACGGCCTTCACCAATATTCAGGGCGGCGAGCGGGTCGATCTCTTCTACGGCGTCAACTACCTCTTCCAAAACGGTGCGCTGAAAGGCCACCGACTTGCGGTTGAGGCAGGCAAACCGCTCTACCAGGACCTCGACGGCCCGCGCCTCGGGATGGATTGGATGATGACCGTAGGCTGGCAAAAATCCTGGTAATCCAGGCCCGATTCCCCCGAAACTGAACAGGGTTAGGTCGCCGACTTAACCCTCTTGAGTCTTCAAAAAGACTTGTTTGCGCAGGTCGGTTTTTGTCACACTGGCAGAGTAATTCAGTATACTGACAGACTGGTCGGCGGCTCTGACTTCCGGCCATTGACGGACACCCTCCAAACGTGAAATCCCCCTTCCCTTATCCCCCGTTTTTTTCCGGTTTTTTCCTGATTTCCTTCTGCTTCGGATCAGTGTTACCGAGCTTGATTGCTGCGCCGAAAGCTCCCGTCGATGAGCTTTCCTTTTTCTTCGAAAAGCACTGCTACGAGTGCCACGACGACCTCACGACCAAGGCAGGGCTAGACCTTTACGCTCTCTCAACCGATTTGGGCGACCCTGAGTCCTTCGCCAAATGGGAACGCATTTACGACCGGATTCAAAACGGGGAAATGCCGCCACCGGATAAGCTGCGTCCTACCGATGGAGAAAAACGAATTTTCCGTGAAAACTTGAGTCTTCCCCTGGCTGAGGCGCACGCCGCAAAAAAAGGCACCGTGCTCCGTCGGCTGAACAATCAGGAATACGAAAATACGATCAACGACCTGCTCGGAATTCGTCTCAGCCTCGCGGAAACGCTGCCGGAAGATGGCCGCGAGCACGGCTTCGATACCGTCGCCGAAGCGCTCGGAATTTCACTCATCCAGATGCAACGCTACCTGGGGGCAGCCAACGAGGCGCTCGATAGCGCGATAGCAAAAACCACCACCGCTCCGGCGCGAGAGACTGTCGTTGCCAACTACGCAGAAACACGTGGTGCCGAAAAATTTCTCGGCGATTCCTGGCTCAAAGCGCCGGACGGAGCCGTCGTCTTTTTCCGCGAGATCGGCTACCCCACCGGGATGCTCCGCGAAGCCGAGGCGAAGAAGTCCGGGTATTATCGGCTGAAGATCACCGGCTACGCCTACCAAAGCGACAAGCCGGTCACTTTTTCCGTGGGTGGAACTGCTTTCGCCCCCGGGAGTAAAAAGCCACGCTGGGGCTATTTTTCACTTCCTCCCGGCAAACCCACTTCCGTGGAGCTGAAGGTCTGGATGGACGAGCGATTCATGGTCGAGATCACTCCCAAGGGGATCTACGACCAGGAAAATCTGATCCGTCAGGCAGGGATCGCCAACTACAAAGGCCCCGGCCTCGCGATTTCCTCCGTCGAGCTGGAGGGACCCCTCGTCGATGAATTTCCGAGCAGAGGGCACCATCTCATCTTCGACGGGATTGATCGTCGGGAAGTCGAGCCCTCGCACCCGGATCACAAGAAGCAATCCTGGTATCAGCCCAAGTTCGAGGTCATCGCTGAAAATCCCACCGCAGCCATCATCCCGGCGCTGACGCGCTTTGCCTCGGCCGCCTTTCGCCGAAAGGTCGATGAAGAGGCCGTCGCCCCCTATCTGATTCTCTTTCAAGGGGAACTCACGAGAGGTTTTTCAATCGAAGATTCATACCGGACCGCTCTCGCCGCGATTCTCTGTTCGCCGGAGTTCCTCTACTTTCGGGAGCCGGAGGGCAAGCTGGATGACAATGCCCTCGCCTCCCGCCTTTCCTACTTTCTGACTCGAACCCTGCCCGACGATGAATTGAAATCCGCCGCCGCTCAGAATCTTCTCACCTCCAGCCCTGACATGCTTCAAAAGCAAGCAGAGCGCCTCATCGCTTCGCCTCACTTTGATCGCTTTATCAAGGACTTCACCGACGGCTGGCTCGATCTCCGCGACATTGAATTCACGACGCCTGATGATCGCCTTTTCCCGGAGTTCGATATGTATCTCCAGGATTCCATGGTCGAGGAGACGCGCTCCTTTTTTCACGAACTGATTCGTTCAAACCTCAGCACTGCCCATCTCGCGAAGTCCGATTTCTCGATGCTGAACTGGCGCCTTGCTGAGCACTACGGCATTGAAGGAGTGAGTTCCCCCACCTTGGAAAAAGTCTCGATTCCCGCCGGAGCGCCGCGGGGCGGGCTCCTCTCACAGGCGAGCATTCTCAAAGTGTCCGCGAATGGAACCAACACCTCGCCGGTTCTTCGCGGAGTCTGGATTAACGAACGAATCCTCGGCAAGCACCCCGCTCCCCCGCCGCCCGGAATCCCCGGCGTCGAGCCGGACATTCGCGGGGCGAACACGATCCGTGAGCTGCTTGAAAAGCATCGCGACTCGGAGAGCTGTCAGGCCTGCCATGAAATGATCGATCCGCCCGGCTTCGCGCTCGAGAGTTTTAATCCCGTCGGTGGCTGGAGGGAAACCTTCCGCAGCCTCGGCGAGGGGGAAAAACCCGCCGAGAAGATGGTGGGCGGAAAACAGATCCGCTGGAAATACGGCCAGCCCGTCGATGCGAGTGGAATTCTTCAGGACGGTCGCCCTTTCGGCGGATTCGAAGAATATCGGACCCTAATTGCCGAAGACGAAAACCAGCTCGCGAAGGCACTCATCACTAATTTCCTCACCTTCAGCACCGGACGGAAGATGGGCTTTTCCGACCGCCCTGAAATCAACCGCCTCGTCCGGGTCTCGGCGGAGAAAGGGCATGGCATCCGTGATCTTATTTTCCTCACCCTCGAAAGCGAAATTTTCCACCAAAAGTAAACTTCGATGAACACTCCCTACCTTGCGACCGGACGCGCCCTGAGCCGGCGACATTTTCTAAAAGGCACTGGAAGCGCTGTTCTCAGTCTGCCGGTTCTCGAAGCGATGTCCCCCGCGTTTCTCCGGGGCCAGTCTTCGACTCCGCCAAAACGGATCGTCGCGATGTGCGCGACTCTGGGATTTCACGGCCCACAACTGTTCCCGACGACTCCGGGACGCGACTACGAACTGACGCCCTATCTCTCGCGGCTTAAGAATCATCGGGACGACTTCACCGTTTTCTCCGGCCTCTCGCACCCGGACCAACAGGGCAACAACGGACACGCCTCTGAAATGACCTGGCTGACCTCGGCACGCCGCCCTGGTCTCGCCGGTTTCAAAAACTCGATTTCGATCGACCAGCTCATCGCGGAACAAGTCGGGATGGAGACGCGATATCCCTATCTCGCCCTTTCGACCAGTGGTCGATCCATGTCGTGGACTGCCAACGGCGTCGCGATTCCCGGAGAGACCTCCCCGGCGAAACTCTTCAAAGCGCTTTTTATCGATGGCACCGAGGCTGAAGTGGAAAAAGAGATGACGGAATTCAAACGAGGTCGGAGCATTCTCGACACCGTGCTCGGCGAAGCCAAAAAGCTGGAACGCAAAGTCGGAAATCGCGACCGTGAGAAGCTCGACGAATACCTCACCTCGGTTCGCAAGCTTGAGGTGAGACTTCAGGAATCGGAAAACTGGGTCCAGCAGCCGAAACCTAAGGTAAATTCAGAGCTTCCTAAAGACATCGCCGACAAGGCTGATGCGATCGGGAAACAGCGCCTCATGAATGACATGATCGTTCTCGCCCTGCAGACCGATTCGACGCGGACGGTGACCTTTCAGCTTGCGGGGATGAACTCTGTTCCTGCAATTGAAGGCGTCAGTCAGGACTGGCACAACCTTTCCCACCACGGCAAAGATCCTGAAAAAATCGAAGAACTTTCTCTCATCGAAGAAGCGCAGTTCACGGTCTTTGATGAGTTCCTCACGGCCATGAAATCCATTCAGGAAAACGACGGCACTCTCCTCGACAACACTTCCGTGCTCTACGGTTCCAACCTCGGAAACGCGAGCAGCCACGACTGGCGCAACCTTCCCGTGATCCTCGCCGGAGGTGGGTATCGACACGGCACCTACCTCGCCCACGACGAAGAAAACAACATACCATTCGCGAACCTTTTCGTCAGCATCGCACAGAACATGGGCGTCGAAATTGACGCGTTCGGCAGCAGCAGCGGGGTCGGCGTGACCGGTTTGGAGTCGGCGTGAAGGACCCTCAGCCAGACACCGTAAAGTCGAAAATAATCTCCTCGTTCACCGTCTTCAATTTTTCAACGGCGGCGGGGACGACTCCGGAACCTCCTAACATGACAATCACGAGTTTCTCCATCGACTCGATTGCAGAGACGTCACTGACTTGACGGCACTTCACGAGACTGAGCTGCACGAGTTGGTTTAACTCCTTCAACGAACTGACATCTTTGAGCGCTTCGCTCCCGGTGAGATCCAACTGCTCAAGGTCGGGTGCATTTTCAATTCCGTCGAGGCTCGTCAATTTCGGACAATAAGTGAATCCTGCATACTGAGAGAGCCCGGAGGGAATTCCCTGCAACGAAGAAAAATTGGGGCAGGCTTCAAGGTGGAGTTCACGAAGCTGTTCCATCCCGGAGAAGGGCTCCAGATTTTCAATCGATTCGTTCCCTCCCATGCGGAGGACACGGAGGGCCGGCAGTTTCCCGATTCCGGCGAAATCACTGATCGCGATATTTCGAATATCGAGCACGATCAAGGAGGAGAGCGATTCAATGTTCTTCAAATCCTTCAGCGCCGAAGCATTACTCACATCAAGATCGGTTAGTTCGGTCAAGACATCGAGACCGGTCAAAGAGGCGAGACCACTGCAGCCGTCGAGATAGAGTTGCTTCAGGGCCGGCGCACTGGTGACGTCCAGAGATTTCACCTCGCGACATCGACTCAAGTAGAGATTCCTAAGCTTCGGCAGCCCTGACACATCAATATTTTCAAGCGCCTCACACCCGCTGAAATCGATCGTCTCGAGGGCGGGCAACCCTTGAATCGCGGACGCATCAGAAAACTGCCGACTGTCGGTCAGAACGAGCTCGCGCAGCGCCGGGTGTTTGGCGACTCCCTCCGCTGAAGTCAGCTTCGGGCAATCAATCGCGATGAGAGAATGGACCGTCAGCAACTTCTCAATCCCGGAGAACGACTCCAAATTCGGCGCCCCCGTGAGATCGAGGATCGTCGGCTCTCCCGCCCTCGCGAGAAGGTCAGCGAAATCGACGAGGTCAACGAGGCGCGCACTCGAACAGCCCACGGCAAAGTCATCTTCGACGATGCTGATGTCCGCTTCGTAGCGCTCCCGCAATTCCTGAAAAGCCTGCTCCCGGTCCTGCTTTTTCCACATCACGAGAACCGCGATGACGACGAGAACGGCAAAGGAGAGGATGAGATAACGAGCGGCTTCTTTCATGCAGTCACATCAGGAGATCGAACTGGATACCCTTACGATACGCTTCACGATGAAGGAAACTTAGACTGCGTTGAATCACGGCACCGGAATCCGGTCGAGAATCGTCGCGATGATTTGCTCGCTCGTGATTTCCTCCGCTTCCGCCTCGTAGCTGAGGAGAAGGCGGTGACGAAGCACATCGTAGGCGAGATCTTTGACGTCCTGCGGGACCACGTAACCTCTCCCCTGGAGAAACGCGTTCGCCTTTGCCGCGAGAGTAAGATTAATCGTTCCGCGCGGCGATGCGCCGGCGCGGACGAGTGGTCCGAGCGCAGGTTCGATTTCACCCGGCTGCCTCGTCGCATGAATGATGCTCACGATGTAGTCCTTCACGCCGTCATCGACATAGACGTAGTTCACGAGCTCGCGCCCGGCGATGACCGTCTTGGAATCGACTACTGCCTGCGTTGCGGTCTTCGCCGAGGAAGTCGCCATGCGGTCAAGGATCATGCGCTCTTCGGCAATCGACGGATAATCGACGATGACCTTCACGAGAAAACGGTCGAGCTGCGCTTCGGGAAGCGGGTAGGTTCCCTCCTGATCGATCGGGTTCTGAGTCGCGAGGACCAAAAATGGATCCTCCAGCTTGTAGGTCGTATCCCCGATCGTGACCTGGCGTTCCTGCATCGCTTCGAGGAGCGCGCTCTGCACCTTCGCGGGAGCGCGGTTGATCTCATCGGCGAGGATTAGGTTCGAAAAAATCGGCCCCAGCTTGGGAGAAAACTCGTTGGTCTGGGGATTAAAAATCAGCGTCCCGAGAAGGTCGGCCGGCAACAGATCCGGAGTGAACTGAATCCGCTGAAACTTTGCCTTGAGCGCTCCGGCAAGGGCATTGACGGTGAGCGTTTTCGCCAATCCGGGAACGCCTTCGAGGAGAACGTGGCCATTCGTGAGCAGTCCGATAAGAAGCCGATCCACGAGCACTTCCTGACCGACGATGACTTTTGCCATTTCATCGCGAACCGCCTGAACCCAGGGACCATGTTTCTGAATTTGCTCGGCGAGTTTGGTGGTGTCTACGTTCTGCATTCGGGTGCGAAATTTTCAGTGACCGATAGGATGGACGGGATTCGAAACGACGCAAGCCGATCTCTCAATCTGTCTCAGGCTGGCTCGAGATCCCCTTCTTCGTCCGGGGGAGCGTTCTCCTTGTCCTCCCGCCCGAGACGTCTTTCGACCTCCGGCTCGAGGCGGCGCTCCCAGATGTAACGCCGGAAAAGCACCTTGATCGCTGCGGTCAGCGGCACCGCGAGGAGCGCCCCGAGGAGGCCCCCGAGAACAAGCGTCCAGAAGAGGACTGAAAAGATGACCGTCAAAGGATGCAGCCCAACCGAGTCCCCGACAATCTTCGGCGCGGTAACGAGACCGTTGATCTGCTGAAGAATGATAAAGATCCCGAGGACGATGACGGGATAAGCCCACGGAGTCGGGAGGAAATTCCAGGCGTTTACCAGCACCTCTGCGGTTTTGCCATCCGCGGAGACGTCTTCCACGATTTTTGGAACCGACTTACTGGCGCCGGTAAGAAGAACGACGAGAGGTTCACCGACGACTGCGTCGACACCGGGCTTAACATTCACCGTCGTCGTCGCCCCGAAAAAAGCGATCGCGATGAGCACTGCCGGAATCATCACGAGCAAGTTTCCGATGTAGGGAATCAGTCCGAGAATCGCGAGAAACACTCCGATGAGCAAGGCATACGGCAGCCCGATCGCGGAGAGCGCGACCGCGACGAGCGCCCCGTCGATGAGGCTCACGACCATCTGCCCACGGAAAAACGAGATGAGGTAGCCATTGATCTCCGTGATCGTCCCGACGACTTCGTCTTTAAACTCTGACGCACGCAACGGAAGATAGTCGGTCCACGTTCGGGAAATTTTGTGCCCCTCTCTCAGAAAGTAAAAGAGGTAAATCGGCACGAGAAGCAACCCGAGGATGTAACCGAAAAAGCCGAAGAAACCGCTCAGTTTGCTCCAGACATAGTTCCCGATCTTCGCCGAAACTTTCGGACCCTCATTGGAGACCCACTCAACGCCCCGGTCATAGTATTCACTGGCCACGCCGGTTCCGAGGCGCTCCTGCGCTGAGTTGATTCCTTTTTTGACCAAGTCGGTGACATCTTTCTGAATCTCGACCCTGTCCTTATACAATTCCTGAGCCTGCCCAAAAGTCGGAAGGACAACGCTCACGATGAGGACGACCACCAGAATCGTAAACCCGACAAAAACGATCATCATCGAATTGCCGTGGCTCAGACCGCGTTTCGTGAGCCATTCCACGATCGGCTCCAGGAGATAGGCGATAATTCCCGCGACCGCGAGCGGCACGAGGACCGGCTGGAGCACGCTGAGGACCGAGCCGGTCAACATGATGAGACCGACGACAACCGCGCCAATCGCGACAATGGAGATCGCCGTGATCGCACTCCAAAGGGTACGACGTTGAAATCGGGAGGGGATGGGTTTTGCCGCTTCGGGCTCGGGCGATTCCTTCATGAATAGCTCCGATCATCCGTGAGTGAAGGACGACGGGCAATTATAAAATCGGTGATGACTTATAAAAAGACCCTTCTTTTTCACCCCGCCGGCAAGGATTGTGAATAACTCGTGAAAAATTCGACAGTGAGCGATTCGGAGGAGGGTAAAAGTTGTGAATAACTCCGGGAAAAAACCCTCCAGCCGTTCCACGGGAGGCTTTCGAACGATTAGACCTGCGGAACACGGGCTGATGCTAGGGATGACGGGGAAGGAAACATCTCAACTTGTTTATCATCAAATTGTTACACGCCTTGTTCGCCGTCTCTGCAAATGGCAATACCGCTCTAAATGCTTCGTTATCAAGCACTCACAAACCCTTCGGACTATCACTCCCTAAAGCCCTTCAGGCGCCGAGTTGTTCACAAAATGACTCGGTTATGTGAATAACTCTTCAGGCCGACACGGGAATTCAATGTGAATAACTTGCGAAAAACTCGAATCTCTCTTCTCCCGTTTCCCATTCCCGATGGTTTTCCACTGGCCGAATCCGTGCTATGAGTGGAGCAACTCATGAGCGCCGCCTCGCGCTCACTTTGCTTTCCGCGAAATATCATCCCGCATGTTTGTCGACCACATCAGAATCTTTGCTAAAGCCGGCGACGGCGGACACGGCTGCACCAGCTTCCGCCGTGAAAAGCATGTCCCTAAAGGCGGCCCCGACGGCGGTGACGGCGGTCGCGGAGGGAGCGTTGTCCTCGTCGTCGATCATCATACTGATAATTTGAAGGACTATTTCTTCCGCCCGAATCAGAAAGCGGAGCGCGGCGTCCACGGCCAGGGCCAGCGGAAGACGGGTAAGTCGGGCAAAGATTTGATTCTCAAGGTGCCGGCCGGAACCATCGTTTACAAGACCACGCCCCCCGTTCCGAAAAAGAAGAAGGAAGAGGAATTCGAAGAAGAATTCCCCGAAGGCGGGGATTGGGCCGGTGAATTCGTTGCCGATGCGAGCGGTCAGGTCGTCCGCAAGCCGGAACTGGCCGAGGATCCCGACGGCGAAGAGGACGACGAATTGATCGACGAGCTCGATGAAGACGACGCCGATGACGTTCCGCCCCACCCCTTCGGTGAACGCATTGCCGACCTCACCGAGATCGGACAGCGCCACATTCTTTGCGAAGGCGGGATCGGAGGGAAAGGAAACTGGAACTTCCGCACCGACTCGAACCAGGCACCGATCGAATTCACGATGGGAGAACCGGGCGACGAAGGCTGGTATAATCTTGAGCTGCGGCGCATCGCCGATGTCGGCCTCGTCGGCTTCCCCAACGCCGGCAAATCGACGCTCCTCGGTGCCCTCTCGAATGCTGCGCCAAAAGTGGCTTCCTACCCGTTTACAACGCTTAAGCCGATGGTCGGCGTTGTCGATTTTCCCGGATTCTATCGCGCCACGGTCGCGGACATTCCGGGGCTGATCGAGGGGGCTCACAACAATGTCGGTCTCGGCCACGATTTTCTCCGCCATATCAGCCGCTGCTCAACCTTTCTCTTTGTCGTCGATACTGCCGGCGTCGATCAACGCGATCCGATCTCGGATATTCAGATTTTGCGCAAAGAGCTGCGTCTCTATGACGAGGAGCTCGGGGAGCGTGATTGGCTCATCGTCGCGAATAAGACCGATCTCGAAGAGTCGGAGATGTATCTCTCGGCCTTGAAGACGCGTTTCCCGAAACAGGAAATCTTCCCGATCTCGGCCCAAAACGGCGACGGTCTCGAAGCCTTGCGCGAAAAGCTCTGCAGTATGGTCGGGAAAAGGCCGTAGCGATAGAGACCTCCACCGGGCGGGGAATTAACGAATTGCGTTACCGCCGGGACGGGATAGCTTTACGATCCTCAGGAAAATGGAACGCCCGATCACCAGCGCCATTATTATTTACGCAATTATGATTGGCTAATTCAGCCATTTGATTGCGAATCGGTCTATTTTACTCCCTGTCAGAGCGAAACGAATCGGGATCATCCTCACCCGATATTTTCGACTCCGACCAGACCCTGTTAAGTCACTGGCCTAACCCTGTTACCTTTTCATCATGAGCACCCACCCTGAAGTAAAACTCTATGACACGACCCTGCGCGACGGCACCCAGGGTGAAGGAGTCAACTTCAGCTCACTCGACAAAATCCGAATCGCCGAAGCGCTCGATCAGTTCGGGATGCACTACATCGAAGGAGGATGGCCGGGCTCCAACCCGAAGGACGTCTCCTTTTTCGAGCGCGCCGCTGATCTCGATTGGAAAAATGCGAAGATCGCCGCCTTCGGGAGCACGCGCCGCAAGAACATCGCCGTGGAAGATGACCCCCAGGTGCAGACCCTGCTCGATGCAAAGACCCCGGTGATCACCTTTTTCGGAAAAAGCTGGAGGCTCCACGTCACCGAAATCCTGACCACGACCGAGGAGGAAAATCAGGCCATGATTCGTGACACGACGCGTTACTTGAAAGAGAACGGGCGCGAAGTCATCTACGATGCGGAGCACTTCTTCGACGGTTTCAAGGACAGCCGGGACCATGCCCTCGCGACGCTGGCCGCCGCGAAAGAAGGCGGGGCCGATTGGCTTGTGCTTTGCGACACCAACGGCGGCACGATGCCTCATGAGGTCGCGGAGATCACGGAAGTGGTGATGAAGGAACTCGGGATTCCGGTTGGCATTCACACCCACGATGACACCGGTGTCGCGGTCGCGAATGCACTCGCTTCGGTCCTCGCCGGCGCGACCCAGGTTCAGGGCACGGTCAACGGCTACGGCGAGCGGGTTGGAAATTGCAACCTCACCACGGTGATTCCGAATTTACAGCTCAAGATGGAGCGCCCTCTCGTCGAGAATATCGACCAACTGACCCACCTCGCCCATTTCGTCGATGACCTCGCGAACTGCGCCCACAATATTCGGGCTCCCTACGTGGGAGCGACCGCTTTCGCCCACAAGGGCGGCATGCACGTGAATGCTGTGCAGAAAGTCGCCCACAGCTTTGAACACGTCGAGCCGAAGACGGTTGGCAACAAGCAGCGCATTCTTGTCTCCGAACTTTCCGGTCAGTCTAATGTGCTCATGAAGGCGGAGGAACTCGGACTGCCGGTCGAAAAAGGAAGCCCCGAGGCGCTCGCGATTCTTCAGAATCTGAAGGAGCTCGAGGAGCAGGGCTATGAGTTCGAGGCGGCCGAGGCCTCCTTCGAGCTTCTCATTCGCAAGCATCTCCACACCTACAAACCCCTTTTCGATCTCAAGGAGTATCACTGCACCTTCCGCCGGGACGGGCAGCGGGATTACCAGTCCTGCTCAGCGACCGTCAAACTCGTCCTCGACGGGGTTGAGGAATATCGCGTCGCCGAGGGAGACGGCCCTGTGAACGCACTTGATGCGGCGATGCGAAAGGCCCTGCGCCCGACCTACCCGCAGATCGATGACATGGAGTTGAAGGACTACAAGGTTCGCATCATCGACAGTCACATGGGCACTGCCGCGAAAACGAGGGTTCTCATCCTCAGCAGTGACGGGCGTGAGAGTTGGGGAACCGTCGGGGTGAGCTACAATATCATCCAGGCAAGCTGGCGGGCACTGATCGACTCGATCGAGTATTTCCTCGCGAAGCATCCGGGATAGGGAGAGCCGGTTCGACGTCGTTTCCCAGAGGGCGTGTCAGATCATCCGCCGGGCCACAGAAAAAAAGCCATCGACCGGGCGCGCATTCACAGGCACCGCAGAAGTCATGCATTCGTGTTCATCCGTGGTCTAAAACCTCTTCGTAATCAGCAGAGAGGCCGGGTGATGTTTAATCGCCATCGGCACTAGCCCAGCCTGACGCGGTGGCGATTTCACATCACCACTACCGGCAAGGCTTGATGAAAAAAGCCCGCGAATTTCGCAAATTCATCGACACCGCACGAACCCTGCATTCGTGTTCATCGGTGGTCAAAAACTCCTCCATGCCGCACTGCCCGGTAGTGGTGATTTGTAATCGCCATCCGCATTGCCCCTGCCCCTGTCTCTTCAATTGAAGTTTACATTTCACCTCGACAACTTCCCAGACCCCCTTTTTTCGTGCCTTCTTTTCTCCCGTGTGGCAAAAGTCTAGCCACATGATCCGTCTCACTCTCATCTTGCTATTCATCGCCCTCGGACAAATCACCTCTGCGGGCGATGCTCCCAATATCGTGCTCATCTTTTCAGATGACCAGGGCGTGAACGACGTGAGTTCCTACGGATCTGAAATCCCCACGCCGAACATTGACCGTATCGGGGAGGAGGGAATCCGCTTCACGCAGTTCTACTCGGCATCATCAATCTGCACGCCGTCCCGCTATGGGCTGCTCACGGGACAGAACCCACTTCGATCACAGGACCGCCTCCTCGGTGCTCTCATGTTCATGGCCGCGGAAGATAAGACACGTGGACTCCAGCCTCATGAAACAACCATTGCTGAGATTCTTCGCGACGAGGCCAACTACGACACCGCGCTCATCGGCAAATGGCATCTCGGTCATGGCGACGCGACTCTGCTCCCGATGAACCATGGATTTGACACTTTCATCGGTCACACCGGCGGCTGCATTGATTTCTTCACGATGACTTACGGGGTTATTCCCGACTGGTATCATGGATCACAGCTCGTGAGCGAAAACGGGTATGCCACTGAGCTGATCACTGAGGAAGCGATCGACTACCTCTCCTCTCAAAAAGAACGCGAAAAGCCCTTCTTTCTCTACCTCGCCTACAATGCGCCCCATTTTGGCAAGGGCTACTCGCCGTCGGAGAAAAAGCCCGTCAATCTGATGCAGCCGCAGGCGGCAGAACTGAAGAGGGTCGATTTTATTGAAGATAAAATCAGAAGAGAGTTCGCCGCGATGACCGTGAGCCTCGACGATGGAATCGGCGAGGTCCTCAACTGTCTCGAAGAGCAGGGGCTGGAAGAAAACACCTGGGTGATCTTTTTAACCGACCACGGAGGCGATCCTACCTATGGCGGCAGTAACCTCCCTCTCCGTGGAGACAAAGCGACCCTCTTTGAAGGAGGCATTAAAGTTCCCTGCCTCATGCGCTGGCCTGCGCGAATCAAACCGGGAACTTCTTCAGATGCTGTCCTCTCCTCACTCGATCTCTTTCCCTCATTCTGCGAAGTGGCGGGCGTGAGCGGGAAATTACCAATTCATGACGGAGGAAGCCTTACGGGAATCCTCGACGGCAATCCGGGTGCGACCTCCCGAAAGTTACTCTGGCAAACCGGGAGCCATGCCGAACTCGGCAGAGAATCCTGGATTGCCTATCGTGACGGTGAACTGAAATATGTGAGCAGTCCGCAAGAGGGAGAATTTCTCTTCGATCTGAACACCGACCCGAATGAAACCACCGACCTGCGGGAGAAGCTTCCGGACGAATTTAACAGGCTCAAAAAAGCAGCTCTCTTGCGCTCCCGTGATTATCGCTTCGAAAGTCCCTAGCTCGCCGCTCAGTTCCCGAAAAGACGATCAAAGAGCCCCTTGCTCTTCTCCGGCGTTGCCTCCTCCACTTGCGCCTCCTGAGCAATGACTTCGTCAAGCGCGTCAGGAACCACTGGTCGAACCGTTGTCGATTCATGCAGCTCAGGAACTTCAACCGCTGAGGTGAGGACCCGATTAGGATTGCTCTTCTGAAACGTATTAATTGGCACCCTCACGAGTCGCTCCTCGAAACGAAGCTTGCGGCGCGCGGCAATGAAGGAGCGCGGGCTGTGATACGTCGTGTAGGTCTTTGGATAAAGATCCCGCCGCATCCCGACGCGAAGGTCTTTCCGGATCTCAAAATGCAAGTGAGCCGCATACATCCGATACGGGCCACAGCCGATCGTCCCGACGAGTTGCCCCCGCGTGACCTGCTCCCCGACTCTCACTGACCTGACTTTGAGGTGACCATAGAGCGAATCAACAAACGCAATTTGCCCGTTCGTTTCGCGATAGGCGTGACGAATGATGATGACATTCCCCCATCCTTTCCGGAAATCCTCGGAAAAGACTACCACTCCGTGAGCTGTCGAGTAAACCGGATCGCCCTCATCAGTGTTGCCACCTCCGTTGCCGTTCCAGTCCTCGCCGAGATGGCCGTAGGGAGAGAAACCCCGGTAAACGTAGTAGCCGTAACCGTCAGGCTTTCCGGTCGGGATATCGAAACCATCGGCCAAACGTGTCGAACTGTAAGACTGCGCCAGGGTATTTCCAACTCCGCCAAAGAATGTCGCGAGACCAATAGCCACGTGAAAAAATCTGCATGCTGCAGAAACCGGGGTCTTTATAAAGGGAAACTCCATACAGGAAACGAAAGGATGCTGCATCCGACAGGTCTCTGAACGGTTCGTCTTAACCAATCCTTAGAGACCTTGCCCGCGAAAATACAAAAAGGCAGCTAATCCGGCAATGAGACAATACACCCCGAAATACTCAAATTTTCCGCGACGGATCGCGGCGAGAACGCTGTAGATCGCAATCAAGCCCGACAGAAAGGCGATCACCGCACCGGCGAGATAGGGCATCAACAGCGCCGCATCGACTTCCGAGAGCTTTCGAGCCTCAAGCAGCGAGGCGGCAGCAATCGCGGGAATAGCCATGAGAAATGAAAATTCCGCCGCTGCAGACGGCTTTACTCCCGACATCATCCCTGAAACAATTGTCGAACCGGAGCGAGAAACTCCCGGCAAAATCGCGAAGGCCTGGCCCACCCCCATGACGATGGCTGATTTGATCCCCATCTCATTCTCTCCTTTTTGCTTTGCAAAGAGGCGCGGCAGAAAAAGGATCGCCCCGGTCACCATGAGAAGAAGACCAACGATCGCCGGCTTCTCATAAGTGCTCTCGAAAACGTCTTTAAGCGGAGAGAACCCGACAATTGCCGCCGGGACACTGGCAATTGCAAGATAACCGATCATCTTCCGCTCTTTCGCATATTCATCCTTAAATGGAGGGATAATGGACAGAATCATTCTCCAGAGCGGCTTCCAAAAGTAGATCAGCACCGAAAGCAAGGTCCCGAAGTGAACCAGGACCTCAAACGTCACCCCCTTATCATCGACACCGAGAAGTTTCTGAGTGAGCACGAGATGCCCCGAAGAAGAGACCGGGAGAAATTCGGTCAATCCCTGAACGAGACCAAGAATCATTGCTTCCACAAAATTCATTGCTTCATTTAGTCCAGCTTCCCGAATATTCCAGCGATAAGGAGGCAACAATCATAAGGATTCTAAACCCCGGCCTCTGCTCCGCTAAGGTTTCAGTCACCTTCGCTGGAAATACATTAAGGTTGCGATAAATGCTCTCATTACAGAGAGACAAAGCATTATTAAAATCCTCGCAAACCTTCACAGGCTAGTGAAAGCAATTAACATCGTGATGGAATTCGCAAGAGAGACTCTCAAAATTGAAACTATTTCTCATTTATTTCTTGTCTTTATACTAAAAGTGGCCACAATAACTAGAACCGTGCGCGAAGGTTACCAAAATTGTGGTTTTTCAGTTATTCGGCAATGCCTGACTGAAAAACGACCGAACGCCGGATCAACCCATATCACTGACCTATGGCAGACGAAGAACCACCCGAACTCATGACCGTTAAGGAAACCGCAGAATACCTGCGGATCCCCCTTCCTACGGTGTATTACCTTGTCCAGCGCGGGCAACTCCCTGCCATTCAGATTGGCGGACGCTGGCGCATCAAGCGCAGCCTCCTCGACCGCGACATTTTGAAGACCGATGAAGGCGGACAGCCCACCGTTCTTGTCGTGGACGATGACCCTGCGCTTCAGACTCTTTTCAAGCAGTTCCTCAAAAAAGCAGGCTTCGGACGCATCGTCGTTGGGACCGGTGCCGAGGCTCTGACTTACGCTGAGAAGCAGCGCTTCGACCTTGTTTTCCTTGACCTCAAACTTCCGGACATTCCAGGAGATGAGCTCTACGCGAAACTGAAGGCCCTTAACCCTGATCTTCCGATTGTGATCATCACCGGTTATCCGGATAGTGAGATTCTCACGAAGATCCTCTCGAGCGGCCCTGTCACGGTGATCAAGAAGCCGATCGAATACGAACAGCTCAACCGCACCGTGAAGATTCTCGGCCACAAAGGCACTGACGGGCCATAACGGGGATGTCCCTCAAATCGTTAAAACAGGGTGACGTTGGTGGTGGTATTAATGTCTAGTTAGGATTGGTGTTACAAGAAGTTTCTCCGAGTTCATCCGCAGACGGAGCGGAGGCCTTGGAGCGTAGC